>Ga0214545_1007225_pt1 | contig 18760 bp, 5 predicted proteins | sample CNSS4metaG_FD_160064 | JGI IMG/M metagenome (GOLD analysis project Ga0214545, IMG submission 160064) | Root nodule microbial communities from cowpea collected in UCLA plant growth center, Los Angeles, California, USA - CNSS4 | ecosystem: Host-associated > Plants > Roots > Nodule | place: USA...
ATCCTAGACAATTATCTGCAACATTGTGCCAATATACAGTTTCAGGTAAATTACTAATTAATGGAGAGTCGCTGTCTACAAGTTCTTTATAACAGCATGCAGACTGCTTCCGCTAACTTCTTCATAAGGGCTGACTATAGATCCATTAGGCATAATCATCTATTTTCAAAGATGAATTGTTAGTCAAAACCTAAATTTTAAAGAGGATACGGTCATAGTTTGCATTTGCATATGCCACTCGACGCTTAAAGGCACGTAAAGCTGACCTACACCATCACAAACAATTAGATTGTAAATAACATAGAAACAAATATTAGCATTTTGATAAGTTTAATCGATACTTTAATACTAACATAAACTTTAGATCGCCAGAGTCATTAACCATTCGCAGGAGCAGAGGTCGTTTTCCATCATCATTGTCCATTAGGAAGAGATGTTTCCCGGTTCTCCCAGCAACTAAATGTGCAGTTTCGGATGCTCTTCTCTCAAGGAAAGAAAGACCGCAAAGAAAAGGAAGCTACAAGAATAAACGATAAAGCAGTAAGAGACCATATTGCAAGCCCAGTAAGCACTTCATGTCCAACATTGAATCAATGATATAATATAACTAACAAAACCAATAACAACAAAATTTGTGTTTTACAACAGCTATAGTCCACAGAAAATTAAAAAGATCCAATGCAACTCAATGTTTTATGATTGTTCTCACACAAATATTCAGGACAATTTATAGCACCAGTAATCTAAGGCAAGTGCGATATGGAAAAATATGAAAACCTTTTTGTCTCTTACATTGCTAGTTCAATATTTTTACATTTTGAACACTCCTATATGGAAAAGGCAATAAACAAAAAAAAAAAAAAAAAAAAAAAAACACACTGGTTTGCACAAGATTCTACATCAATTGCCAAAAGCAAGTAATTGGCCTTTAGTATGTGTCCAAATATCCATATTCAACACCCTTCCACATAGATATTTGAAGATAGTTAATAAGGAAATGGATATTATCGGGTGGTCCCTCATCAAAAAAATAAGAGGTTGCTCAGTAAAATAGTTAAATGGCTTGGCTCTCCTTCATTAGTAGAACACTTGAAGGAGTGCTCTCTAAGTGCTTGGGAGCTCATCAATTGGTATCATAAATGGTTGCTGGTGTTTAATAAAGAGTTACCTACAAAGGTGTTGACTCAAAGGTTGAGTACAGTGTTGTAGAGTGAAGCCGCCAGGATGTTGGCTCTTAGTAGCGATGCTATGATAGAAACTTGGGTACTTCAAGGTATTAAATCCCATATAGAGTAGTAAAGGATGTTCAATTGAATATTTAAGTGGTTTGCATGGTTCTCCCTTCTTGACAGCTGGCTTTTAAGGGAGGGTCCATGAATGCTTGAGTGCTCATCAATTTCTAATGGAAAATATATCCAATTACAACCAATAAAAATTCAGTGGAAAAATATTTTTCTTGCCACACATCAGTTATAAACTGACAATAAATGCAAATTGCATACCTAGGATAATTAATACTAATCTCCAGTTTGAAGCACTGAAATCACATGAACCAAGTCACTTTAGGAGTTTAAATTATGTGGCTTTCACGAAATAAGAAGAAACTTAGTGCAGTGATTTCACTAATTGTACTCAAATACCATCTACGTACACCTATTTTGTAAGAAAGTTGAACTGCCTTTAACTTTGACAATTTCTATTTTGAAATGCCAAAAGATTTTAAGTACCTACGTAAAGCAAGATACATGGAACATTACAGCTACAGTTTCAGAACAAACTTAAGCTACCTGTTTGTTTCCTCTTGAACCAAGATGTGGTGTTGCAAATGTTATAAAATTCATGGGCTCTAAACCAGCAATTTTGGCTTCATAACTCTGTTCAAGGCATTGCTTTGAATATTCTGACTTCTCTTCACTGAAACAGTCTTTGCTGTTACCAACAAGTGTCAATGTTGAAGAATAATCATAAAGTCTCCCAATAGCATATCTTGCCACCAAGCCTCCTAGAGAATGTGCCACAAAAGATATCTTCTGCACCTCTGGCCAACGTCTAACAACAGATAATACCTGCAAAAATATGAATTAAGACCAAAAGTTTATAAATGACTGATTCATTGCAAAGCCATCACTGCAGATGAAAATTGAGTGAAGTATGAAAATGTGAGATTAAATTGTGTAAAGACAGCAAAAATCATCATTTTATTATTACCAAAGTACCTCTTCAGCTAGCCTCTCACCCATTGTATCAACACCATCAAATGTCAATTTTGAAGAATTGCATTCACTGCCTGTCCACAAATTATTAAGTAAATGCGATTAATGTTTTTCTTTATAAACAATGCAAAACATAATAAAAGTAAACGATTGGGGAGCTTGGCAACGTCGGGGATAGAATCAAAAGAATAAGCATGATGTTTTAAAGTTTAAGAAAATAAGAAAAAGAAGTTGACAAATTTCCTCAACCAAGCATCTTTTTATGGAAAGATGTTTTAGACCTAGATCAAAGGGAAACCATTCATTTGTCGTCCAACAACCAGTGATTTACAAATTGATCAAAAACCTAACTAGAAGATTTGCAATCCAGTAGCATTTCAATTTCCAAGTTAAATCTTCAGATGTTCTCTGGAAAAAGAAGGGTTAAATTTTGACAGGAGACTGAATGCTTACGGTGTACAATTACTTTATCTGGAAGCTTCTTCACGAACTGCTCTGCTGCATATCTCCAATCAGCGGCACTGAAATATCAAGGATAAAGAACGTCCATGCACAGAAAACAAACAATGAAACTGAATTGAATTATATCTAATAGGCACAGAATCCAATTAACTCACAATAAGTAGAGAGATAGAAATCTGCTGGATCAATCAATTACTGATCTAAAAGTGAAGTTTGAGACTAAAAAATACAACAATTATTATGGATTCCTATTTTGGAAAAGAAAAAGAAAACAGCGCACCAAATTAGAGTAAAGCCTTAAAAAGCAATTAAATACCAGGAATAATTACATTGACCTTTCAGCTTTAACTATACTTCTATCATACTCTATAGACTAATTACACTTACTTTCCATTCATCTCTATAGCCTTGTTAGCATATAAAAATATGGGACACATAACATAGCAAGTCTGAAAGTAGAAAAATTAAACACAGGGCAACACAGATGAAAATATTCAATTAAGTATAAGGTGTATGTATTTCAAACTTTGACTATAAGAAGTTGGAAAGGTTTGTTAGAAGTTTCAGAAATATTTTCCTAAGCCCGGCTAAATAGATTCAGTCATCCTCAAGTTTGACTTTGAGTTCATTCCAATGGAAATACTAGAAACTATTTGTCAAACAAAAAAAAAAAAAAATACAAGCATGTTATATCATTTGAACACTCCTTAAAATCCTGTCCCAACTGTTAGACCTCACAAAACTTATACTTTCATACTTTTTTATTTATATTTCAATTTTTTTACCAACTAAAAAATTAATTTAATTACACAATTAAATCTTTTATTCCTAAAGTTAATATTCTTATACAAGAACCAAATTTTAGACTTTTGGCACTTCCTTAACAAGACATAGGTCTTAAATTTAAAACTTGGTTAATGTCCACCACTGCTGTTATGCTCTTAGAACTGACTGACTATAACAGAACCTAATTAGTAACTTGGGTCTCTCACTCACTCACTCACGTTTTTTCATCATTCAAAAAAAAAAAACATTCCCATGCTAAATTGTAAGCAAGCATGTTATAGTGGAAATGAAATTATGAAATTTCAGAGGAAGAGATAAAAGTTCGTTACCTCCCAATGATTCCGTTAACCATAATAACAAGGTGATGAGGGGCGGAGTTGGGCGAGGCTGCCACGGTGGCATCGAATAAGTCACGTCTGCGAGTGTCTTCGAATAAGTGACGGGCTCCAGCATCGGCGGCGTCAGGCTTGAAGCAACCGCGGCCCATTCGGCGGAGCAGTTCCATTTTAAGGGTGAGATTGGGGGCGGCGGGTCTGGATCCTGGATCGAAGCAGAAAGGGCGGAAGAGTGAGCGGGTCGGGTAGGGAGTGGGTATGGGGGGTTTGGGTCGGAGCACAGAGCCGGAGTCTGAGGCCAGCATGAAAGAGGTTTAATGTTGGTTGCGTGAGTGCCGCAAGAAACACAAAGTTAGTTGAGAAATGATTTGATGGTGCTCTGTGGCTATGGCTTTGGCTTGAGCTTGAAGGGACCTTCAGCAGTTAGTTGAATGGTTCCCTCTCTTCACCTCACCCTTCTGCTTCATTGGTCAATGTTGACAGCATTCTTTTATTGCAACTTCAACCCTCCACATGTGCATAAATTATTACATGACCATTTCAACTCTCTCTCTCTAGATAATATACAGTCAAATATATCAAAAATTATTTACCCTAATTATCTTCTTTTCATATGCTTCTTTAAAATTTAGTTATCAAAATATCAATTTTTATCAATTTTTATGTTAAAATGATGTGATATGTTCATATATCATGTTAAAATTTTATATTATCAAAAATAAAATGATTGAACTTTTTTAGGAATCAAATAATATATATATATATATATATATATATATATATATATTATGAGAATCATTTATAGATGTTATTTTACGATGACATAACTGGGTGGTGAAATGTGTTGAAAATAACATAATAGTGACTCATATAATACAAGGATGATGATACATACACATTTTATTTTTTATTCAATATATGTTCAACACCTACAAATTAATATTTTTTTCTTTAAAACAATTTAAAATTAATCGACTAAAGAAGTGATAAAAAAAAAAAATTTATTAGGTGTTAGAAAGAAGTATAAAAATTGAAAGATGTAGATAATGATTTCCATAAAAACTCTTTGAAAACTATTTGTTTGATAGTGATGAATAATGTAACCTATAACATCCGATAAATTTAAATAATTAATTAAATAATTATTTAATAAATGCAGGTAGTAGGAGTCTTTAAGACATTTAATGCAGAATGTTATGATATGGAAAATTATTAGTTTAAATGATTGAGAGTACTTAATTACTTAATTGTATGAGAGGATTTGGGTTAAGTCCTATGTACGCCATTTATGTACTATTTAATTTATTATTATTTTAAATATGTGCGAGATCATGATGAGTGATAATATAATTATAGAATTATATAAATTATCATGAAACATGAATTGGTTGAATGGTTATGCATTAATTTGACATTTGGCATGGTATAAGTTTGAACCTTGATGAACCTAAATTAAACTTTTTTTTTGCCAAAATTTCCTTTGGCATGAAAGTGAAAGGGCAAGGAAATCCTAGCAGCCAAGGGGGCTGGAAAACCGTTATAGAATTGCCAATGATTGGCAATTAAACTCAAGTTTAATGGTATTTTCGTTTTATGCCATTTACCTCTCATTAAGACCATTATTAGGGACCAATTAAGAGAAATAGTGGTTTAGGAACTGTTATTGTTGCATAGCCTTAGGTATATGAAATGGAGAGTGTAAGGTGAGAAGTGAGGGAAGCAAGGAGCTGCATTGAGATAGAGTCAAAGGAACATCGTTGGTGATCAAGAGGGAACTCACAACAAGTCCAAAAATAAGCTAAGGAATCCAGGTTAGGGGAGCTCTACACGTTAGTTTTTATATTTACGCACGAATTGTATAATAAGTATGTGATAATTATGCATGAACCTCCATCTGTTCTATTAAAATTCATGTTTCTGGGAATTTTTCAGAAACCGCCTGGCGGGCTATTCGTAGCCGCCAGGCACCACATACTTTTATGGGTTGTTTTTGGGTTCCTGATAGGAATCGCCTGGCGGCATGTTGTGGACCGCAAGGCGATGCAAGCTCGTAATCCATTCTCTAGGTTTTTCTGATGAAGTGCCTAGCGGTGATGAACACCCGCCAGGCGACGTGAACCTATTCATTTGATTTTGATATTTTTACGCGTTCTGGAGTGAGTCTGATTGAGGAAATGGAAAGTTCTTATTGGTTCTGAGTGTTTGGGCATCATACATAATTGAATTACATGTGAGTGATGGTCAAATTGGACGAAAATCGAATTAATATTATTTGGGGTTGAGAATATTTTTGTGACACTAAGTTAAGCGGAATAAGGTAAGGGGTTTTCGTATATTGGGAGCCATAGGAACGAACCATAATCTTAAACCTGTGAGTGTAGCCTTTGAATCAAAAAATCAATGGAAAACAAAGTAGTTAGGGATTGGTTAAAGCTCGCGGGTGCAGAGAAGAAGGTTAGGGTTCCTGGAACAGCAGGAACCGCTTGGCGGGACATTGGTTACCGCCAGGCGCCATACCAGAGATGTGAGGGGTGCTCTGGTTCACGAAAAATGCTATTTTTTCATACTTTTCGCGCAACAGGAACCGCCTGGCGGTAGTACAGTCCCGCCAAGCGCCACCTTCCACTTCTGGGCGCCAGGCGCCACCACTTTTTCTAGTTTGCACAGTTTTCGTAAAACTGCATTTCCCGCTTCGTTAACCGTCCGATTTGGGTGAAATTTTGACAGGAGATCTATAACATGTATTTCTTCACTGTGAACGGTGAAGATTTGATTTGGAGGACAGTAGATAGAGATATACGTGACGCATGATTGGTTGTTTAAATTCTCTAATAGTATGATTACTAATGGATGATTAAGTGTTCTCAAGTGCTGGTATGGCCTTGATTGGTGAATGTATATATAAAAATATATAGATGTGTCATTGATGAGTATGTTTTTGGTAGTGCTTGCTAAGACATGATGAATATATAAACTTATATATGTTAGCTCAAATGTATGATGTTATAAGTGTGTGAAATATGCTACCATTGATGATATCACTATGACCGAGTGTTGCATGATCATGACGGGTTTTGGGGAAGTATGGGAACATGATAAATTTTTGTGTTGGACATGAATTGATTGTATACGTATTAATTACTAGGATTAATGTGTGAAATTGGTATTGGAAGCGGGAGGCCTTAAGATCTGTAAATAGTGCCAAAAACCAATAGCAGTGCGCTACTGGTATGATGCCTAGCGGCGCGGGGCGAGCCGTCAGGCGGTAGAGTTCTAAATCAGTGGCAGTGGCCACTGTTTGCAGGAGGCGTCTGGCGGTAGGGTTGTGTCTGCCAGGCGGTGATGAAGCTGGGTGGATTATGTTTGGCCTCTGGCGCCTAGTGGTAGGGTGTTGGCCGTCGGGCGGTGTACTGCTAGTTTTCGCCTAGCGGTGTCTAGGCGGCATCAGGCGATTTTGGTTGCTGTGAAATTGGTTGTCCGTTGATTAATGGACTTGAAGGACTAAGTTCACTTACTTTTATGCTTGGGCTTGATGGACTAAGTCCAATAGGGGTCTGGGATGTGCTTGGTAGTGGGACGCATTGTGGGCATGGAACTGGTTAGTTCCCGTCGGCTACTATTAGGCGAGGAGTCCTTAGTATGGTGATTACATGAGTCGGACACACGATGGGCAAGGAATAGTTTTATTCTCGTCGGCTGCTGTTGGGCGAGGAGTCCATAGTATGGTGATTGCGTGCGTGCCAGGGTCCAAGCTAGGAAGGCTTGGATGTTTTACCACAGACGAGGAGTCTGTGGGGTTGGACTATAAGCAGGATTGGCTCGTAGGGTTGGACCACGAAAGGGATAGTTCGTGGGGGCACAGTAAAGTCCCAAGACCTAGTTTCATGCATATGACTCATGAAGGAATATGAGATCAGGGATGAGAAATTTGCAGATAACACATGTCAGTAAAATTTATATCTTGGGATGGGTGTCATACTTATTTTATATTCATGTGTGCATAGTTCACCCTATCTATTTATGTGTGGCGATGATCGGATAATTTATTATCCGGGAGCAGATGTTTTGACAGGTGAGCCAGGAGACGCTTGAGATTGGAGAGCGGGATTACATGGGCTTTTGAAGACTTGAGTTTTTGATATTTTTTTTATGTTTATGTTTTGAACATTAGCTATTTTGGACTTTTATGGTTGTAATAACTTTGGATTGCGAACATTTATAATGTATGCAACTTTGCGATTTTAATTTTCCCGTATTTTGGGAACATGTGATTATAAATGAGGTATTATCAATATTAACGCGTTTTAATTTATTTTATTGAATTATTTATGTTCTTTTCGAAATAATATTCCTTAGGGATGTTGCATAACTCATCATTTGAATTGATGAGTGGCAGTTGTCTATGGACAGTGGTGTGCAATATTCCTTTTTGTAATATATTGTCTAATATTAAGTAAAAAGATGGTAGTATTAGTTTGACAGATCTATACAAAAAGTATTTTCTAAATAACAAGGATACTTCGGTGTAATAGTATGTAATAAATAAGGATAAGGAAAAAAATTACATTTTATTTTTATATTGTAATAGTATGTAATGAATAAGGATAAGGAAAAAAATTACTTTTATTTTTTATATTGTTTAAGTTGATGATATAGATTATCCTCGGTCCTCAATTAACCGATTATATTTTATTCAGCATATTACTATAGATTAAGTATTATTTAAAACACAGTTAATATTTTTGACTAAAAATTTAATTATTATTTGAATATTAGCATTTTACTCAAAACTTAAAATATTGTTTGGAACACTATCATTTCTAGTTAAGTATTAAATATTATTTGAACATCAGTCACTCTTGATTAACTAACTGAGTATTAATTGAACTACATCCACTCTTAACCAATAAAGATTATTGTTTGGCTACCAACCAATCATGTCTAAGAAACTAAGTATTTTTCAAAAAATAATAACTCCTTACTAAATAAAAAAAAAATTGTATAAAGATGTGACCACAAAGATTAGAAGAGTTTGTTCACTAAAAAGTGTCGCGTCTTAAGAAGTATACAAATATATACACTCTTTCTTAATTTGTTATATGAACACAACAATGTTCTTTTACAAAATTTATAAAGTTACATAAAGATTTTGATAGTGTTTTTACACTTAATCAAGTATTTCTCCATCTTCTTCATTAAAGGATAACTTTATATAGAGTTTGGAAGAAAGATTTATTGCAAATCACTTTTTGACTGTGAGAAGTTTTTGAACTCAAATAACATTGTGTACTTTTGCCTCTGAAGCATGGATAAGGGTGAATTAAATATGCTTCATATTAAAAATCAATCTCCTTTTGAGCAACATTATGACGAGAAGCAATATTTATCTATTAATGTTAGAATAAATATATTTTTACTTAAAATGAAGTAAAAACAAAGATCGTACAAAATACATAGTTAGACCAAAGTTAAAATAAGCTTGTTTCAAGGAAGCTATTGAAACAAAATAGCTTTAGCTTGTATCCTGAATAATCTTGATACAAACTTTTGCTTTGTGTAGATTATCTTAGTAAATAGAAAATGAAGACATTCCTTGCAATACGATAATAAGCTTACAAATTGTTTTTGTTGGGTATGTAAAACTAAAATATACGTGCACTCATTACATCTTATGAATATTTCACTTACAAGAGAAAGTCAAAATTGAAAAGTATTGTATTATTTGTCATAAGAAGCACTTGTATCTTACATGATATGCTCAATTTCATAATTCAATGTTTTCTAGACCAAGATTCTTCATGTTTTTCACTTTGTTATGACAAGCGCTTAATTGAAATCATGGTAATGTTTGACTTTTTGCTATAAAAATTTCTCGCTTTTTTATAATGTTTAAAAGATTAAAGTATAAGCATGGCATTTTCATAAAGAGACAACAATATATCATGTTTTTACAAATATTTTTTACACCAACAAACTTTCGGATGAAATATCACAAAGTTTGATGGGTTGTCAAACTTTTCAATGTCACTAAATTTTCATTATTCGGATCATATCATCAAGAAATGATCTTTAATCAATTAAGTACATATTATAGAGTGTTTGAAAAGACAAAAATAACTTTAATCTTGTAACTAGACTTTATAGCCTGTTTTATTACATTTTCAATGCAAAAACAAACAAATCAAAAGTACAACTAATTAACTTTAAGTGTTCTTCCCTAAGCTTGAATCCAAGACTAGGATATAAAAATTCTAGCCTAGGAGTGGGAAAAATTCATTCAAAGTCCAGTAGTTTTGTCTTAGCAATTAGGGAGGGGAACAATATTATTGAGGGCAGGAGTAGCCATTGGTAAGTAATGAATCCTACAAATACAAACACAATTAATAGCAAAAACTTGAAGGCATAAGAATGCAAGAGAGAAAAGAACAATACTCAACAAAGAAGTGTGGTGAAAGAGTTATTATCTTAAATATATGTATAAGTTTATGTAAGCAGCAAATATGGTGAAAAATAAGGATTGATACCATAATATAATATCTTAACTTTTTTAAATAAAATATATATTTCTTTAATTAGAGTTGTTTTTATCTATGATTTTAAAAAATATCAAAAGTTGATTTATGAGAACTACAAATCATGTCAAATAGTGTAATTATAACAAATAGATAATGTATGGTAAGAAAGATAAAAATAGAAATAAATATGAAAGGATTCCAAAGATTGACAAAGAATATTCTAAGTAATATTTTCTAAGGAGCATATGTTTTCAAAAGGGATAAAAATTGTTGAAGAAATTTGTTCCCGGTGCAGGGTCAAATGTTCACTTAAACAAATAGTCAAGTTTTGAAACCTCCACTCTAGTTGTTTGTTCGATGCTCCTCTTCGTCTGTTGATCAGGGATATTTGCTAAAGGGACTCTGATGCTAAAGTCAGCGATGGTTCGATCGGTGAAAGTAATAAATATTGTAATTAATGTTAGAGAAAATTCACAACAACCATACATTTGACATGTATTTATAGTTTCTTACATGGACCAATGATTAGGATCGACCTAATCATGGCCCAATTGTTTTATAATCCTAGTTACTGACCTTTTTACGCTAATTACAAAATTAGTTAGTTTATTCAAACGTCGTTTGGCATAACTATCCAAACGACTTCGCTCATAATCTGTATAAAGGACACCAAGTTGGAATCCTAGGGACAGTCCAATTGCTAGCACTACAACGTGTCCGCTCAATCGTCGAGCGATTGTTGTTCGTTGCACATAATATAATGGAATAACAATACAACCATTTTAGCATGATAGGGAACTTAGAATATAATTTCAAACTCCAAAAAAAAACATAAATTGACAAACTCATGTGGATGATGGCGTGGAGTTACAAATTCATTTAAAGTTTGAAACTTTGAATGGTTTGTCTCCATCAGCACAATAATTAGGTACTTAAGCACGAAGTAGCACAGACCCTTCTCCTAAATTTGGTGGTTGAGCAGGACATTGCAAGGAAGAAGGAGAGGAAGTGACATTACAAAAAAGCATGCACTCTCATATTGGTCAATCTGGCATGGATTACCAGATTTGGAAGTGTATATCGAATTATCCAATCTGGTATGTATATTTACATATCAGATTTGTCAATTCGGTATGCATTACCAGATTTGGGAGAGCATTCCGGATTGGCCAATTCATAAATAGTTATGTGAAGATGAAATTGGTGATGGGTGAGAAAGATGATAGAAATGGCAATCTGAAGGGTAAGAGGAACGTTTGTGTGAAGAAAGAGGAAACAAATTATAATTTTAATATATTTTATTCAAAAGTAAGATCGAGTGCAAAAAGAGGAAGCTGGGCTTGGATAAAAAAGAAGTGGTTTGTTTATACTTTATATTATGGGGGTTTTCTTCCTACCCCTTCATTGTTACTCACTATACCACTATGCAAATACTAAAATACCTTGGTGCTAATCTCTATTTCAAAGAAGAAGAGCAAAAAAAAAGATCTTGATATTGAAGAAAACTCGTTTTAAAATATGTATTTAGATCTTGTTCTAGAAAAATTCTAGAAAGACCCGTTTTAAAAAGTATCATATATATATATATATATATTTATAAAAAGTTTGTTATGAAAATCCTAATTTAAAAAATTAGTTCTAGAATGTTTTAGTGAAAATTTTATATTAAAAAATTTATTCCAGAGGGTGAAGCGAAATGTTAATATTTGGACAAAATCCAAGAGGGTGAAGTGAATTGATTTATTAATAAAAAATGTGTTTTTAAATTTTTTCCTTTTAATAATCATTTTCCTTTATTTTAATAATCACAATAAAGTAAGAAAGGTACGAAGGAAAAAATTGCATAAGATATTTTATACTGATTAAGATTATAAGACCCTATGTTCAGTTGTCAATCTTTATAAGGTGAAGACACCTCTCTTAAAATCTACAAAGAGTGAACACCTTATTTGAAACCCACAAAGGATCAAGACACCTCTTTTGAATCATACAAGAGAGATGAAGGAACACCTTTCTTGAATTCACAAGAAATGAACACCTTATTTGAATTACACAAATGACGAACAATTTATCCTAACAAGAGCAACAATACTCAATCACACAAAACTCACTTTATGAAAGTTATCATTCTGCAAAAGAATAAAACTCTCTCGGTTTGGGTTTTGCATTTTCAACTTATAACTTACTAATTTAACTATTTTAAATAAGATACACACATTACAAAACCTTCAACAACTAAACTTGTTATTAAAACAATATGTCAATCTTTTTCTTTTGTCAAAAATATTTTCTATGTTCATAATGTATGAAAAAAGTTCAAATTATCAAAACATTTTAGATTATTCAATTTTAAAATATATTTTGATTTGCAAAATACAATACAAAATCATCTATGGATTTTAAAATCTATTCTAAATTACATAAAAATGTGTTAATTTTAAATTATACTATCCGAAATATATATTTAGATTTTTTAAATCTAAAAATATATTTAAAATTGTAAAATTGGAAATATATTTGTAGGTTATATAATCCAAAATGATTGTAAAATCTAAAAATACATTTCAAATTTCATAATCTCAATCTCCAAATTACTTAATAAAAGAATACATTCTCAATCATATAATCCATTATATAATCCATGTAACATTTTAAATCTGGTTTATTAAAAAAAATCGAGAAACATTTCAAAGTATACAGTTCATAATACATTTCAAAATTACCAATCCGTATATACAAATACAAAATACATTTCGGATCACTTAAATTACATTCTCGATTACCAACATTAAGAACTAGCAAAATACATTCTAGATTTTAGAAACATGTCTTCAAATTCCAAAATCCAAGAATCTAAAACAACATGGACATTATATACCTTTTCAACACCCCAATGGATGAAAACAAAAGTAATTGCGAAGGATGAATAAATTTAGATATGGTTATGGATAAATTAGATGGATAAATTAGATGGATAAATGACTACAATTGTAATATATTTAGTATTTAGTATATTAGGATATGGCTGCTTCTCAAGTGTACAAGATTTGAAAAAAATAATATTTAACCAAACAACATTCAAATAAATTAAATAATTAGAAGAATATTATAAAAAAAAAAACAATACATAATTCTGTTCTGTTCATTAAAAATATATAAATTACAGATCTAATAACTGAATCAATCAAAAATAGTTTCATCCAAATTAGATTTCATTAAACTAAAATTTCAAATCAATTCACCTGATATAGATCTTCACAGTTTAATGTCAAGTTGAGCACCAAAAGGCACGATCTACGAAGGAAGAAATTGTTGCTACAACTTAAGAGACTAAAATTATAGATACATGTATTAACCAAATGGGCAGTCACTAGAGTTATAGTCTAAAACTGAAGCTATGCTAGAAACTGCATATTTGCGTCCAATTATCCAAATTAACATTTAACAATGTAGAATTATGAACTCATAAAAATTTCACCAGATACTACATATAGTACGGGGTATAACCTACGAAAAAACTCTAGAATACTAGAATACCATTTTCACAAGCGCATTAGAAGCTTCAGCTGTTCCATACTGCATCCAGTCCTTAGAACATACAATGGCCTCCACTGTCTCTGGCCTCAAGGAACTCCGATACTGATCCATCTCTTTGCTTTTTGAATAGAACACAGAATCGGGAGCAACAGTACAAACCGGAACAGATAATATATCCCGGGCCATCTTGGAAAGAGTAGGGTACTTGAGTTTGTTTAGCTTCCACCAACCTAATACATCAAAGTCTGGAACACGCGGTAACAGTGATTCTTCAAGGTACTGATCTAGCTCAGATTTCGTCTGTTGGCTAGTAGTTTCCATGATGTAGGCATCGAAATCTGTCAGACCATTATCAGACAACATAGCATCTCCTGGGCATTCCTCCATCTTACTACGGTTTCCCGAACTTCCATCTTCAGTATAAGCAGGTGTTAGTGGCAATGGAAGGGCTACATACTCATGAAACATCTCATGAATCCCATCTTCCACAGTCTTGATATATAAATGAGCATCATCGCCATAGATTTTTGTGAAACTGAACTCAACAAGCTTCATCTTAAAACGGGGATCCAAAACCACTGCAAGCGCCAAAACCAGACTACACTCTCTCCAGTAAATATCAATCTTTTCATGCATAATTTTATTAAGGCTGCTAATGAAGGGATCTTCACTCGTAACTGCACGAGCTGCGTCTAATTGCAATTTCCAAACTTCGTGAAAAAAGGTGATAACAGTGGGATGAGTTGTTGAAGTAAGAATGTTTGCTGCATCAAAAAGTGGCTTCAGGTAGCTACAGAGGGTTTCAACCAGCTTCCAGTCCAGCATTGATGGGGCTCCCTTGTAATCGGGATCAGAAGTGTCCAAACAAGAAAAAACTTCTTTTAGCTCAGAAGCTGCCACAAGCATTTGATATGATGTATTCCAATGAATTTGGTCATCAATAAAAAGGCTCCTTTCGCTAGGAACCTGAAGATGCTGTTTCAGCTCCAAGAATTTTTCTTCATGTGATTCTGAGGTCTTCACATACTTAACACTATCACGGATTTTATTGATCAAGTCTTGAGCTGAACCCAACAAATCCTTCGCAACACTACTTAAAGTCTGAGCAATGCAATTACCAACTAGTAACTGACCATTGAGGATGTGTGGATTCTTCACAGAGAGTAATGGTCTGAGATTTTCTAGGGCAACATTACTCAGAGCCTGATTACAAGTGACAGAAAATAGCCTACCCTCCAAACCCCAATCAGAAAGGCAAACAGAAACAGCATGGGTAAGTGCAGAATCTGAATAAGGATATGGTTCCAATACAACATTGAGAATTCGCCTTTGCAACTTCCAATCATGATCCACAAAATGCCCAGTGATAAATACATAACCTAATGATTGACTTGATGTCCAGACGTCCAGTGTCAAGCAAACACGTCCAGGTAATCCCATAATATACTTCAAAAGATGATGCTTTTCAATCAGGTAAGTTGCTACACAATCTCCTTGAATAGAGTTAAAGGTCACCATGTTGAACTGTGGCTGCAGGTTTTGAACAAATGCAACAAATCCTGGATGCTCAACCATGTGAAGAGGGTAATCATGCATAATAATCATTCTAGCAATTTCATGGCGGCATTTATCTTGATCAAAAATGACATAAGGGGTACTGGGGGATCTATATCGTTTTTTAGGTGTATTGCTAGCATTTCCAGCCCCACTTCCCCTATTTCGTACAGTATATGGGGTCAATTGATTATGGTCATGGTTGCGTAGAAGAGCTGAGCAGGTCCCCTTGGCAATGTGGCGTTTGAGATGGCTGGTGCCAGCAACTTTTGAACCTGTACTATACGCAAAAGTTTGAGCGCATTGCTTGCACCGTGCCCTTCTACATCCAGGATTTACTGTTTCTATTGTGAAGTGCTCCCAGACTATAGACTTTTTTTTCCTCCGCTTAGTAGGCTGGGTTTCTGAGATATAAACCTCACTGTTCAGTGGTGTCTCGGCACTTATTATCTCATAGCTCGGTATGGCATCAGAAATGGCTATTTCATAGTTTTCTTGAGAATTGACTAACTGATTGTGGTGCATTGCCTCACTATTTTCCAGCTCATAATGAGACAGCATTTGGGAATTGACCAGCTGATCATGGGAGAATACATCATTGTTAGATAGTTGATGGTGGGACAAATCCTCAGAATGGTTAGAATGATGGTTAGGCAGTGTTTCATAATGGGTCAGATGATTGTGATATAATACTTTGATGTCTGTGAGATGATCATCTACCAGTGGTTCAGAATTGGGTAGCAGTTGTGAGTGAGGCAGCGATTCAGGTTGAGGCAGCTGATCTTCAGGAATCATTTGGAGATTCGTGAACTGATTATCAGGACTAGTTTCAGAATGGGAGGGCTGATTGATTGGATCTGCTGCAGAAGCCAACTCATTTTCAGGCAGAGCTTCCAACATGACCACATCATTGCCTGTCTGACTTTTAGGCATGTTGGTATCATCGTTGAACTGTGTCTCAAACATGATCACCTCATTGCTTTGCTGAGTCTCGGGCATGATCCCCTCGTGGGCTTGCACTGTTTCAGACATAACCACCTCATCACTGTGCTGTATTTCATATACAAGCTCACCATTACTATTACTAGTATATGTTTCAGAATTACCCACATTATGGTTTAGCAATGCCTCAGAATGCACCTGCTGGTTACTGCATTGCGAAGCCTTCTTATCAAGCGCTGCTCGTTCTTCAGAAGTAACCAACTGGCAGTCAAATAAAACTTCGGAGTTCGCGTTGGTTGGTGGCACCTCAGAGTTAACTGTCTGACTGTTATGTGAGGCCTCATTGTTGGAATGGTCAACCACAGGTTCTTCAGAGTTACCCAAATGCTGATTGGGCAATGCCACTGCTCCATCATTAGCAGTCAGTGTTTCAGAAGCAGTGTGAGGCTGTGTTTCCAAATTGGACAGATCTTTGTTCGGCTCACAATCAGACTTTTCCACACTACTATCTAGCAGTGTTTCAGACTCTGCTAGATCATTGCTGGGCAGAGAATCAGCACCAACAACTGGATCAGCTTTAATATGAGGAATCACCACTTGGTCTTCTTCTAGGGTACCAACCATCATGCCTAACACCTGGAAGATAAAGATACTAATTCACGGTGAATTACAAATCAAGCATAATTTTCCAGATATCCAATTACATTACTATAAATTAGAAAAAGAAAAACACTTACACATATGATTTCTATACAAACAATGAATTAATAATTTTTTTTCCCTATTATTACATTAAAACCTATTTTCACTTGTCTTTTATCCCTACCCTATGATTTTACTTTTGAAATATCAAATTAAACGAATAATGAAGTACGAAGAATGCGAATTGCCAGCGACGTTATTCACCCAACAATTCACTTGAAGCGATAGCACAAAACTCAAAATAAAAATAAAAATAAAAATATAACAAACATAAATTATATATCAATAAGCGCAACACCAGGATCGATCTAGCGATGACCCCAAAATTCTCATAGCCTGTGTATAACAGCAACAACGGAACCATGTAAATCCAAAGAAAAAGATTCGGAGAAAGGAAATTTACCAGGTTTTAGAGTGGGAAACTAACGGTGATGACGCCGATGGACGGCGTTGGAAGCGGAAGCCCGGAAACCGAGCTTCAGGGCTGGAAGGAGTGAGATCTTGGGTTTTGCAGAGAGAGGGAGAGAGATTTGGGCTTGGGAACCAACCCGAGAAGGTAATTGGACCTTGGATAAGATTTTTGAGCGAGACGAGGGTTCGGTTGGGACTGCTTTGCGAAATAGGGTTCTGAAAGATTTTAAAGTAGGGTTTTCAATTTTGGATTGGTATTTGGACTCCCAGGTCCATTCTTATTATTTTCTTATTATTTCAATTTATTTTATTTCTAAGAAATATTAAGGTTGATTTTTAGGTCTATGTTTGCGATTCCTTTTTTCTAAGTCTTAGCCCACCCCAGAGAGAGTCATTGTCCCTTATTTTATTTAATTATATTTTTAGAACTTTAGAAGTAGTGGGCCAGCATTCGTGAAATAGCCCACTGAATGGTTCTAATGATGGCCCACTGCATTTGTGGATAGCGTGCTTATTTGCTTTTCTCTAATAAATATAATAAATAATAATAATAATAATTATACCTCTTTTAATTATTATAAATATTATTTAATTATCGTTTTTCAAACACGTGAGACTCAAAAATATTAGTTCTCTAGCCCAATAATTGTAAAAACTTATGGTTAATTACTTCGTTTTATTGAGAAAGTAATTTTATTTAAAACTCAAGGTAATTTTTTAAAACCGTTCAAATTGTATTGCTTAATTTTTGAATAGTTTACGGCCGATAGATTAACACTCAAAATATATATCGTGATGTTGAAAGTCTCCTTTTTATCTCTCCATTTATCGTAAATATTTTTATTTTATTATAAATAATCCGGTGGAAATAGATTATTTTGTAATTAAAGAGTTTTTTTTATCTCTTTCCTATAATAGGATTAATTCATATGTTTCTTGTTTTCCCTTTTTATACTCATACGCTAACAGAAGTAGAGATGGCAAATAAGCTCGTCTCCGTGGGTATTGCTCGAACCCGTCTCCGTTTTGATGGAGAATCCCCGTATTGACTGGGTATGGGTATGGGTATGGGTATGGAAAATCTCCGACTTTTTTAATTGGGTATGGGGATGGGTAGGGAGATGTAAATATCCCCGCCATATTATCCGTCTCCGTTTAAATTATTAAAATATTCATAATTAATTAAATAACCACATATATATATATATATATATATATTATTTTTTATTTATTCTAATTATTTGGTTTGTCATGAAACTCATTTGCATTTCAATTATATTTTTTATCTTATCATAATCTTTAT
>Ga0214545_1007226_pt1 | contig 18760 bp, 10 predicted proteins | sample CNSS4metaG_FD_160064 | JGI IMG/M metagenome (GOLD analysis project Ga0214545, IMG submission 160064) | Root nodule microbial communities from cowpea collected in UCLA plant growth center, Los Angeles, California, USA - CNSS4 | ecosystem: Host-associated > Plants > Roots > Nodule | place: USA...
CAACAAGTCAACTAAAGTTGATTCAACTAAGTCAACTTTGGGAATCAAAAATAATAAACACAAATGAAAAGGGATGAAGGATTAGTGAACTTCCTTTCTAAACATGCTTAGTCTTCTTAAGCATGTGTCTTCATCCTTGGTTGGGGTCAATCCTTCATCAATGTGGACAACACAGAAGCAAGTCTTCAATTGAAATCTGATCCCGACTATGTCTAACTGCAATCCCTAAATCCCACAATAATGCTCACCAACTAACCAGAAATGGTAAACTTTGACCCCATTAGAATTTTTGCTGTCATGGACTCAAAGGTGAGGAACTTACCACAAGAATCACTCTCGAGTGCTAGTAGAAGTTTACAACCCCTAAGGAGAAAAGAAACTCTAATGGAGAAGAGAATTTGAAACTTCTTATTCAAATTAATGTTCAATTCCAAAAATAAATCTTGTTCTTACTTTACATGGGCAAAACATAACCAATAAAAATTTGGTCATAATTAAAATAAAAGACAAAGAAACAAACCTAAAATCCGTAACCAACTGGCAAAAGAAAATCCTAAACTATTACTAGCTCAAATTAGACCTTATCGATTGTTCAAGACTCATTAATTTCAACTAATTATTTAAGTTATGCTTTACTTTCAAACATAGCCTAAACTACTCCATTTAGTCTTCCAAAGCTTCATCGTGAAGATCCATACTGTCCCATCGCTATCCATGTTTGTTTTACGAATTATAGCTTCTAGGTTTGCTTTGGTCTTTTAGCTCCCATAGGTGTACAATCTCTTTTCATTGGACCTGGACCAACAAGAATTACCAATCCATCACTTGTATTTGGCTTTGGCTAGCCTTCTTGATCTCCATCAAATAATATGGCCAGTGTATAACTAAGCTAATTTGACATCAACCTGTATTTTATCAACACAGATAATTGAATTAGTAAATCTAGAGGAATCTGTTTACATACATTTTCACTTAATTTGATCAATATGCTAAAGAATATTTTGTTGATATTGTTTTGCAGAGGAATGGCCTATCTTCACAATGAACCAAATGTCATAATTCATCGGGACCTAAAGCCAAGGTAAGTTGGTTATTATGGACAACATGCTATGACTGCATTTCAAGATGTATTGTGATAAAGACTTGGTTATTATGAGGTGCCTAAGTCCTACATCAAGTAGTATAGGATACCTGTTTGAGTATTTAAATGTTTGGATCTTCCTTCCTTAGTAGATAACTTTTGAGAGTAAATTTCCAAGTTCTTGGGTGTTTATGTATTGGTATCAGAGGTGGTTGTAGATATCAATAAAGGACCAAAGTGTTGTAGAGTGAAAGCTGCTTAGCTTTTGAGGGTTGTAGGGTGAAACCCGCTAAGATGTTGACTCTTTGGGATGCTGCTATGATAAGGACTTAGATATTATCAAATGCCTAATCCCACATTGAGTAGTATGAGATGCTCAATAGAATATCTAAGTGTTTTGTTTTCTCTCCTTAATGTCGTGTTTTTATGGTGAGTTTCCCAATGTTTGGGTCCTTATCATATGGCTTATAAACAAATTGAAGAAACTAGGTTGACTAAATTTTGTCTTACATACATTCAGCTGGAATTAAGAAGCCTCTGTATTATATGTTGAAGTTTGTTTTCTAAAATTTCAGGAATGTTCTTTTAGTCAATACTAGTGCCGACCATTTAAAAGTTGGAGATTTTGGATTGAGTAAGCTTATCACTGTCCAGAGTTCTCATGATGTATACAAGATGACCGGTGAAACTGGGAGCTGTGAGTATTCTCTGAATTTCTTTTTTATAATATTAGTATCCATTCTTATGCAAAACTTAATTTTTTTTCCTTGGGGATGAAAAAAGACCGCTACATGGCTCCTGAAGTTTTCAAACATCGGAGATATGATAAGAAGGTTGATGTGTACTCCTTTGGAATGATTTTGTATGAGGTAATTCCGCTTGCTTAAATACAGAAATTTTATCTTATACAATTTGAGCTAATTGTAATGCATGATACCTTTATTTCATGCAGATGCTTGAAGGTGAACCACCTTTTGCGAATCTCGAGCCTTATGATGGAGCAAAACGTGCTGCTGAGGGTCAAAGGCCTTCATTTCGGTCAAAGGGTTATATCAATGAATTGCAAGAGTAAGTCGTTTATGATAAATTTCTTTCATTCATTTTTCTAGGTCTCTATTTTGGAAGGTAGCTCTTCTAAATTTGAGACGTATAAAATGGCTTTCACTTAACAAACCATGTTTGAGATGTATAAATCATTTCTAGGCTTGCATCTTATAGCTGAAGCTTTCGAGAGAGTAGGTCCTTTACATTACTTTAAAAAAAGTCAAATGTATTTCGTGATGTCCTGGCGTATATCTTAAAATCGTTACTGTCAGAAGTCCACCTACTTTAGATGGGTCTTATAAACGGACTTACAAGACGCTTCCATTAGAGGAAGATACTTCATCTCAGAGCAATGCATAAATTGATCATATCCTTGACATTGTCAGTTTGACCTCCCATTTGTTCAACATCTGACTTAGGACTGATTTCTTCTCTTTGCTTTGTTACTATTTGGTTTGATTTGAAAATTTTCAACTGTACATACTCTAGTAGGGTGTGTTTAAATGTTCTATGATATCTAAAGCCATGCGATACGCCATTGCTAGGGTTGCTATTTATATTTGCCCAAATGTCACGAAAGACATTAGTTTTATTGTCCCATTTTTTACCTTTACACTTAAAGGGATGGTCAATAATGGTTATTATTTTGCCAACCTTCACCATAAATGGAGCAACCTTGGCAACGCTTACTATTGCTGTTTAGTACATCTAACTTCACAAACCACCAGTTGACTAGCATTAATACGATTTAACTCTTTCTTTCTGACTATTTCACTAGAGGTTCTGGTATGCTTTGTAAATTAGACTAATAGAAGTTATAGAAAGCAAACATTTATTTCGTTTAGAGCAGCCCTGGATCATACAAGTAATCTAATGAACTTTGGCCTTTCATGTTCGTAGATTAACGGAGCAGTGTTGGGCTCATGACGTGAATCAGAGACCACCCTTCTTAGAGATCCTTAAACGTCTTGAAAAGATCAAGGAGAATTTACATTCAGATCATCACTGGCATTTGTTTGCATCTTAAATGTCTAATAGCATTTATTATGTTCAGAAACTCAGATGATTTATTTATCACTACCATCTGGTTTGCTGCCGCATTTATGGAGTGATTGGGCCAACTGGAAATCCTGCAAAGTCAATACTTGTTTTCAACTGTTTGGATTAATGAGCAGAACAGGTGATTTTAATTGCCTGCCTTTGGTTTCTAGTATTTTTATCACATTTAAGCTCTCGTCTCATTCAAGTGAGATTGTATACAATTTGTTGCCTATGTGTAAAAGCGTTTCAAGTGTACAAACTAATTGAGTAAGTAGGTCACTTCATGCAATCCGTTGTTTTATGTTCCACCTAATATTAGTTTCACTTTGCCTTACCAATTCCTTTGGTATTAGATGCTATCAACTTTTTTGGGATTGCATTTCTGGTAGCAGTTTCTTGTTGGTGGTTTCACGTGAATTCAAGTGGGGGAAAAATTGTTGTTTTAAGTTGTAGATGTAAAGACCGTCAGGAACAAATACCAGCTCCAATCGTACTTCCTGCTTAAAACCTTTCTTCTTTTTCTTTTTGCACAAAGTGTATTTTATTTACAGCAAAAAGTTTATTCCTTCCGTAGTTTAAATATTACCTATTGAACTTTAATCTTTCACATTAAAATCTTATCAACATACAATTTAAAATTAAACTGTAATCATTTTCTTCGTGCAATGATACATATATTATATATATGGTACAAGGTAGGCCCACCTTTTACGTGTAATCCTAAACTGAACAATCTAAGCATTTTTGCTTCCTACCTAGTTCCTTGGTTCATGGAAGCCAATTTCTAATCATTCTTCAGAAGAAAAAAAAAAAAATCTTACCTTTGGTGGTACTTTTGTCTTCCATATTTCTTTCTAACTTTTCTATGTAGCTTGCTGCCCTTGTAGTACTCCATAAGCATATTTCATTGTATAGTGACCACCCATGCTTGCTTTCTATTTCCACTCATCTTGCAGTTGTTCTTTCATTTCCACCCTTTTTAGAATCTCCTCCACCTTACTTAGACATTCCTTTTCCCTGACAAACAACTCTCTTCTCCTATAAAGCTCCACCTCCATATTCCTTCTTCCCACTTTCTTATCTAACTAACAGTATCCAATTTCTGTTATGATATTATGAATAAAATATTAAACTTGGTACACAATGACCTCTGTTGTTGTTCCTTCCGGATGTCTGAACCTTACTTCATTTCTGTTACCAAGATTCCTTTTAGTTTTTTCATTAAACCATCCCTTTTGACCTTCGTTTCTGCATACTTTCTTTACATCCCTTCACCATGTAAATGAGTTTCCATTGTTTGGAGTAACATGCTAACAAGTAATCGTGTAATTTCAATATATGTAAGCATATACCCCTTAAGGTATACGGGGGCTATAGTGTTACACATGGCTAGGGTACCCTATATGGTACATGGTCCAGCCAAGTACATGTCGGTCCTGTAGACTGACATGTACTCGAACTATGCTACCGAGTCAAGTTAGTATAGACTATCATTCAAAGCATGTATATCCAAGGTTAATTATTTCAATTTGATTACTAGGTAATTAGGTTAACTAAAGTCCAACTAGGTAAGACTAATAAACCCTAGTATAAGAGGTACATTTTATAAAGTACATGATTACGTTTTCTCTAACATTTCAGACTGACTTTGGTATCGAAGTGTCTTTTGTAGACACATTTTTCTCTGTTCATAATCTTGGAAGACTAGTTTCCTTCGCGATCGAGTTCATGAACTTCTGAAACTTTTTAAAAGATTTTACATGATATATTTTGAACTCAAACAAGAAATAAATTAATAAAATAAATATCGAAAAGAACAAAGAAATAGAACAAAAAGAGAGAAGCATAGATTTTTTTTTTTTTTAAGAAACATAGAAATAAAAATGAAAGAGGATAAAATATTTCCAATTCTTAATATTCATTTTTTAGAAAATATTTAAGGAATTTTGAATGATTAAAATATATTTTTCATAAACTTCTAATTATCTTATCCAAAAATCATATTTCCTCATAACATATTTTAGATAGTCTAAAAAATCAATTATCATTTTATGAAATTTCTATCCAAACACATTATAACTTCTTGGAACATCGTTTTTCTAAAATTTTCTATTAAGCAATATATTTAGCTATAAATATTTTTAAATTCTCTAAAAGTAACAAATTGCTTTCTTAAAATTTTCATCTAAGCAAAGAAAGGTAAATTGAACTTCAACACTTTCAGGATGCCTGCAAATCATCTGTCCCGTTTAATTGTCTAATTGTGTTTCTCCAATAAAAATTTGATACAAGTTCTCCTTGAATAGAGTGTGAAAAGAACACAAGATACGAGTTTTGTGTTCTTCAACAAAACACCATGAAAGAGCTGCAAGTGTTTAGACGTTTCTCAATATGAAGTAAAGATGTCTCTCCATACAAAAATCCCAAAAAACTGAAACCCTCTTATATTTTCCCCTCCATTTGCCACAACTTAATTCATTTTCGTATCTTTTACTTTTATTTTCTTCTATATTTCTCTTTAAATCAAATACATCTATTTTATATTTTCTTTCTCACCTATTTCCATTATATCTTTTCTATTCTCATGTACTCAAACTTTCTCCTCTTTACCAAACGGACCGAAATGTTTGCTAAATGGCTTGTTGTAAAACACAATAAAGAGCACCTTGGATCGAAGAACGCCAAAATTTCCTTTGAAAGTCGTATTGCCATAACCCTGATATGCGTTTAACAAAGGAACATATTTGTGATTTTTGAGATCAAACTGACTACCGTTATGCGTATCCTCTGGATAAATTAATGCTGGAATATTTTACAAGATCACATAGGAAAAATGTAAGAACTATCACAAAATTTCAAATAAGTTTCTTTTTCTCGAAGAATGTCTTCAAGTGCCATAGTTGCAGCCCTGCTACTGCTAAGCAGACAAAGAGCGAAAGCAAACTCAGCCAGAACATTCTGTTATTGGTTGCCCTATTCAGTTCCTGCATTTCTTCTTCTCTGCAAATTAAAAAGCACAAACTAGTAAGAATAATGATTTTACAACATCCAATCAAGTAATTCCACAAACAAGAATAATGTTTGATTTACTTTTCCTATGCCAGCGTATTCAATTAAGAATTTTCAGGCAATGCTTGGTTACCTTTCACGAAGATAAAACATCTCGTCATGAATGGAAGCAACAGAATCTTGCAACTTCCTTAGCTCTAGCTCCATTACCTGGTATAGGTGAATTAAATTGATATGAGAATTGTTATTTCTTCTATCAAACATTGTGTCAACAAATATTACAACTTTTTGCAATGTAATTGAAAATCAAAGAGTCTCTTCAGTTATGCAACAAACAACAAATGGGAGGGATGGGAAGGCTTTGAGTATGTTCTGGTTTGCTCAAGAATATGGCATAAATTTTAGTGACATCAACCGGACTGAAAAGTAAACTCCAGAAAATAGATAGTCTGGAGGAACAATACAAATTAAAACAATAATGCAATCATTCAAGAAAGTCAATTTTGTAAACAGAGAATAAGCCAAAAAAAGAGCTGACTAGCACTTATAAAAATAAAATAAATGGCAGGTAGACAAAAATTTATAGGTAGGGAAAATATGTGACACATTTGTATGGATGAATGTGGTTTCCATTCAACATACACATTATACAACAGTAAGAAGACTTCCATGATTAGGAACGTATCATGCCCTATAAGCTTACCATGACTAGAAATTTCATCAATGAGACTAATCTTTAGTTCTATACAGATCTCTACCACAGGTAAGGGAAATCAGACATTACTTGATTGATCAGATTAGATTGAGCTTGAGGCAGTAAATGACAAAAAGAGGATCATTCATTTCTTGTCAGTATATGCAGCATAAGCTAGGTGATTGACTGAAAGACTCGACTTCTAACTTCCTTGTTGTACATGACTAACACAACAACAACAATAAAAACCTTATCCTAAAAGAAGAGATCCTTCATGGATCACACTATGTAATTTGACTCGGTTAAAAACCAACTCTTTCAAGTTATTTGCCATGAGATCCTCATAGCAACACTGAATTCAGTCCAAATAAGCTCTCTCACGAAAACTATGCAACAACCAAGTAAATCTTGCAAAACAAATTCATCTTTTTTCCAAATCTTTAAGCATAGAAACAACCATACCACTATACTCAACACCAAAATTAACAGCTAGAAACACGGCGGTAGTGTCGGATTACTCACATCAATTTGCCCCTTTTTAGCAACATTAGACCAATCCTTGGCTGCCACACCGGTTTTCCAATCAAAATCCACAGTCAACGTTATCGGGGGATTGTGATCTATCGCCCAAAAACAAGACATGTAATCTCCAGCCTCCGCTGCTGCGAACGCAAACTGCCCTGTCTGAACGCGATCCCCGTAGTGATAGTTGTTCCCGTACGACGAAGTCACCTAAAAAATAAAAAGAACAGGATTACCATTTAACACGAAACAAGAGAGCAGGATCCGATTCACTACTGGGACCGAAAAAGTTTCAATTTTTGGCAGTGGGGTTTATGAAAATACCCGAACGGTGATTCTGTGGGAATCGGGCAGAGGTTGACCCTCGTTGGGATTAACGATGAGGTACTTGCCGACCGTCATGGAATTGCTCTTGATGTCTTCGGATATGCATTTGGTGTGACCAGATTGGAGTTCGAATCGAAGGGATTGGGTTGAGGAAGAAAAGAAGGGCAAAAGCAGAAGCGAAAGGTGCAGAAGGGGTCTGGGGTTTGCCCAAACCATGATGAATGGATTGTGTTTGGTGAGAGAGAAAAGTGGACTAGTAGAGATTAGGTTATGGGCGTGAAGTGAAGGCGGAGAAGAAGAATCAGAAGAGATTTAGCAGCGATGGATGAGAAATTATTAATTTGGTAATTCAAGTATTAACCAAAACAAACAGGGTGCTAACTACTACTCCTACTGTTGCAGCTGCACAACCACGATGCCCATCTCATTGTCAAACTTTCAATCTTACGTGGCGCCTTTTCATTGGAACTTACACGTAGCATTCATTGGAGTGATTCTCAGGGATACCATCATAAATAAATTATACTATTTAATAATATAAAAATAAAACAGGTAAATAAATATTGCAAATTTTATTTTGTAACGCTCAACAATTTTATCTTAAAACATCAACCGTTTATTACACTATATTTTCCTTAGTTAAATTTTTAGCCATTCGTAAATTTAGATGTTTTTAATTAAATATTTGTCAATTGTTTTTTATACTAAATTTTCAAAAAAAAGTATATTTTTAATTGAATTTTTATTATAATATTTTATTTATCACGTCATCTTGATTAAATATAAGCTTTATGATTAATAAAATAATATTATAATCAGTACAAAATAATAAATAATTTTATTATTTTAATATTATTTTATATTAATTGTATATTTTCATATTTTTAATATATAAATATAAAAAAATAAAATAATGAAATAAGATAATTAATAAATTGTCTAATTAAAGAAAAAACTTAATTAAAAAGTATAAAAAATTTAAATAGAACTGATAAAAAGTTAATTCAAATACTTAAAACTTAAAGCCAATTTTTTCATTTTCATTCTCTCCTTCTCTCCTTTCACACTCTTGAACACAGTGGTTGAATTGTGGTTTGATTGAGTGTTGTATTTTTATAAAACACGTTCTTTACTTAAAATACATATGTATTTCACTTACCATTTAACTAAATACTTATCAAAACTAAAAAACTGAAATATGTTTTTATATATCGTAACCAAACAAGCCCTTGGTATTCCAGATTCTTCTGACTTTGTGTCTACCTACTTCCATGTTAGTTGACGGTTTTGTGTGACCTCCATGTCGCTGCATTAAATTTGTGTCTTTACCATCAGCCATATAATTTGGTTCTGTGGTTATGCCACAAAATGTTGGCACCTCAAAGTGGTGAGTGATGTGTGGATGGTTGAATATAATTCTTCACTTTTCTTTCAAATCCTAAGATAAGTAATCAAGAATTTTTTAATTATGAGTTATTTGTCATGTTTAATTTCTTCAAGAAAACCTTAAAAACTGTTTTCATGTATTTTTATTATCATTATTAATTTTTTACTAATACAAACACTACTAGAATTTTTCATATTTTATAAATATTTACTTTTCAATTTTTTTACAAAAATGTGTAGAAAAAGTCTTTTTTATTATTTTTCTTGTGAATTTTAATCGGTAGATAATACCTTCGTAATTAATTAATTATTATGAAATTTGAAAATTTCTAGAAAACTTTTTACAAATTTTTTCATAAAAAAGTAAATTTTCTTATAAAAGAAAAATTCTCAACAATTTTCTTGCAAAAAATCAATTTAAAAATCGGTAAGTACTTATTATTTAAATGTGAATTTCGCAAATAACTTTTTTACATATTTTAAATTTGTAAGTAATTTTCTTACGCATTTTAGATTTGCAGTAATTTCTTGAAAAACTAATCTCCTATTACTTTTTCTTGCGGAATTGAATTTGAAAGTATATTTTTTTCTACTACTATTTTTGCAAAAAATTTCACAAAAAAAAATTTATAATAAATTTAAAAAAATATATAATTAATATTCAAGGTCTAGTTATTTTAGTTTTTTATATATTTTTTAATGTAATTTTATCCAAATTTAAATATGTTGATATATTTTATATTTTACATTTTAACTAAATAATCGATTTTTTTAGTGACAAAAATGAAAACATTCAAATAAGGTTGAAACGGACTATTATGAAAAATAAATGAAACATTCAAATTTTAAACTATAACAAAAATCATTATCAGGTGCCAATATGAGATAAATGTGAAAAAATTTGGTTAGTTGACGTGAGTTTTTAACCATAACATTTTTTAACATACAGTGAATAGATGGAAACCAAAGGAATAAAAAATGGAAGCTACATGCAATGCTCCTGAACAACCTAAATACTATTTTCTAACTTAATAAGAAAGCATACAATTTCAAGTTCCAAAAATGGATTCTTAGAAGCATTTACATTTCACAACTCCCATTGCTTCAATCTCTCTCAAATGTAGCTATTTGCCCTGGACTTGTTTAGGTAACTCATCTAATAATCCAATTTCAATCCTTATAAGCATTTCAAAAACAGACACCTAACCATCTCTTCCAAGGTCGTTTACCTTTGCTAGACAATCTCTCCACCTTATTTTTCCAATGACAAGATATCTCAAGAATCAAGAGTGTTCACTACTTGTTTCACGTCTCATCTAAAAGTAAACCAGAAGCATACCTATAAAAGGAATAGGGAAAACAAAATTAGCTTATATTTAATACAAGTTCATTGGAAACAGATTCCAAAACTAAATCCCTAAGGATTATTACTTAATTAAATAAATAAATATAGAAAATGGAGTACAAACGTTGCAATATTATTATTCCCAAACGCAGAAAATTTAAAATTATTAAACATCGCGCCAAAAATCTATAAACCGGTACTAGGAAAAACCATTACAATTTCCAAAATCCAAAATCATAAATAAAAGCATAACAAAAATCCCTAGCTCTAATCCCAGTTAGCCCTCACTCGGTCGCCTAAGCATCCTCAGCATCACCTGTATCATCATCTGCTCCCGTGTAACGAATCACACGATCATCGCTAAACACAAACATAAAGGGTGAGCTGATAAAATTAGAAACAACATATACAATAACAAAAAAATAAGTAATACACCCATCTTATTCTTCCTAATTAGTTCTTGGCCAAGACCTTTATCCCCAAGGCTTTTCAACCTTTTAATCATACAATTAGTTAGCCTTGGACTCAGGAATATGATGCTCGCACGAACCTTCCCGTTCGTGGTCCTGCCTCTACGAACCTCCCTGCTCATAGTTCTGCTCTACGAACCTCCCCGCACGCAGCATCTCTCAAGTGTGAGCACGGAACATATGAACCTACCTCGCTCGAATCCCCACACGAGAGTATCTGAATATGAACCTCCTTGCTCATATCATCACATAATCACCACCATCCATGAACCTACCCGCTCATGGCATAACACCTCCTAATCCAAGTATTTCCTCAATGCATAAAAGCAACACACGCAGCCACCAACTGCAGCAGTATCGCCTGGCACAACCTCAGTGCCGCCAGGCGAAATCCACTTAAACCGCCTAACGGTATAAGCCCCATCGCCAGATGCCTAGCCCTCGAACATGATCCCATGTGCTACCGCTATCGCCTGGCGGGTCACCCCTGTCCGCCAAGCGCCACACACTGCGGGGATCCCCCTTGTCGCTTCTATCGCCTGCCGCTCTCACTCAGCCGCCAGGCACTATATCAGTAGCGTACCAGCTGTTGTTTCACACCTTAAGCCAGATTATCTCACAATCCATTAACTCCTCCAAGGTATTAATACACTCTCATCCATCAAGTCTTATTCTTGGTTCCCGGGCACTCCACAAATAATTCCATTACCCAAAATCCCCCTGCCCATTCATCTAAACAAGGCCTAGGATTTACCAAATCTTTGCATCAGCATTCACTAACTCAACCTGACTCAAAATGAAACCACACAGCACAGTACCTTATAGCACATTACCTGCCCAAATCACATTACAACAGTAATACACATTCTACCCAAGTAGTTTCCAATCCATATTACACAATTCATAACTAATACCTTAACTCAATAAGACATACCATACTATGTCCCAATTGTACACTTGCAAGCAAACCTATACTTTCCAAACCTAAATCTTTTAATTAGTATTATCATTCTCCCTTTCTTTAATTAACTTTCATATAACCACACTATAATATGATCATACCTTTATACCTCTTCCAATTCACATACTCAATTACTATAATTATATTGTTCCTTACAGTTTCACCTATAAATTTCCAGTACCAATCACTCACCTAGATTTCTCTCTCCAGTTTCCACTACCTAAACTCGTAACCTCGTACTGCACCTCGCCATCGCCTGGCGACAAGCATAGCGTCGTCAGGCGGTACACCAGTACCCAGCTTAAACCTAGGCATCTCCATACTTGCGAGTGATTTCAGACCCTTTTTGGAATCCATCCATGTTACTAAACGCACCAAATTACAACAATGCATATATAATAAACTGGACTTTTTATTCTCAATTCAATTCTTAAAATTTTATTGACTTTTACTCGCTGAAATCAATCCAATTTTCACTCCCTCCCACCATTGCACATATGATCATGGTTTATCATGCACGAGTATTGTCTAAACCCTGCCATACCCACAATTCTAATCAAATTCATATCAACCAGGCACCCAATAGGGTATACACACATCAATTCTAGGAATCCCATTGATTTCTGCGCGAACAACTGCAAAACAAACAAAAGGTACGCGAACAGTGTCGCGCCGCCTGGTAGATATTTATTGTCGTTAGGCGGTTCATGCCAAAACGAAGAACGCAGCTAAAATCTGTTATGCCGCCTGGCGGCTCGGGCCTTGCCATCGGGCGGTTTCTAGGTTGAAATCCAGAAACCTCGAAAAACAATGTGAATACACAAGAATTTCATGCAATTATCTTAAGCATTGTCCAATGCAACATGTGGGAATTTAAAACATAAACAAACAACTCCCCTTACCTGGAACCTTGCTCCGAAATCGAGTTTTTGTGTCTCTAACCCAAAAGCTCTCCTAGCCTCTTCTTGCACTCCAACAATCTCTTCCACACTCAAACCTCTCAACAACCAGCATGAAAATACCTCTGGAAACCCATTGCCTAACCTTGACACGAAAACACAACACCCTTTTCTTCTCCAATTCTCCTCTCTCTCCCAATTACTACCCTAATTAAGTGAGATTACTCTAAAAACGAAAATGCAATTAAGTTTTAGGTTTAATGTTTAATCAAGGACCATTATTGGTTTGTCTCTAGCCCCCTAATCTGTCTCCCTTGGCAGCTAGGGTTTTCTGCCTTTTTGTCTCCATACCATAAACAAAGTTAGGCAAAAAGAGTTTAGTTTTGTTCTTAGCAAGGTTTGAACACACCACCCCTCAATCACAAAGCAAGCACTCAACCAATTCATGTTTCATTATCATTCTTAAAATTTTAGGATTACATTATCACTACTCACATTAAAATACATCAACAAAATAATGCATAGATTAAAATAACACACATTTGGCATATATAGGACTTGAACCCAAGTCCTTTCACACAATAAAGTACTCTCAACCACTTAAACTAGTACTTTTCCACATCATAGCAACCCGCATTAAATGCCTTAAAGGCTTCCATTACCCACATTTATTAAATAATTATTTATTTAACTATTTAATTTTCTCAGGTCTTACATTCTTAATGTGCCCAATTTTGACAGTTGTTTCCATTCTTCTTGTCTCTAGTCAATACCCATAACTTCATTTTATACTGCACAGGCTTTTCAATACAACCAGGAGCTTGTATTTTCATGCAAAAAGAACTAGGCATGAGAATTGGTGTGAATAACTACATTCTATTAAGTTTCTATTTTCGTCAGAAACTTTCTTAATTTAAGGTAAAAATCATGGATTAAGAAGAAAGATGGATTAGTGTGGGCAAGAAAATAAATTTTCCCAACTAGTACACATGTTTATAAGCCATAATAACACAACCAAATAATAGAAAATCATACGCAGGAGATGTTTCGTATATCAACACAAGTTTACTGTATTTTAGTTGAGTTAAACAAAGACAATTACATGATATAACTTATCAAAAGATAATACAAAATGCCTTTCCCAAGTCTGACTTCTCCAAATTTACCAAATCGTAATGTTGTTGAATGCCATTCCCCTAGGAACTTCTCACCAATATTCCCTTTTCCAAAATATCTGCTCAAATACACGTCACAAAAACCATTTATTTTACTTTTTACCAAATTCTCTACTTCCTACACACAATAATCATCATATATTCATAATGCAACCACACTACCAAACCATTAATTATTAGGCACAACTTTTCGAAAGAAAGAAAAAAGTTTTCAATTCAATCTCAATCTTTTATTTCTAATCCTTATAAAACTTAATTATGTATTTAATTTCTTTAGTTTTTCAAAATTAGACCATTTTAGTCTATTATTAATGTGGTGGTGACTTATTATGTATTTCATTTCTAACATCAATAATTCCACTCTAATAGTAAGGGAAACATAGAGGCAGTGTTGAGTCTCATTGCAAAAAAGACAACAACAAATGTATCATAAACTACAACTCTACTTTCATTTATTTTGTTTTATAGAAAAGAAAACAAGTTTTTGTAGTAAAAAACAAGAGAGGACCCTGTATGAATTCTCAAAAGCATGTTTTAGGAACATGATACAACATATGAGAAATCTGCTGCAGAAGGCATTGTGTAGGAGGGGTAGGAAATAATAGAATCTAGTTTTTAAAACCCATATGTTTGGAGTGATCACCAAAAAGCATTGTTCCTGCCTCATTTTACTCTGTAGATTGTTTTTAAAGAAAAGCTATATTATATGTCTATCTAAGACCAAAAAGTAATAGCGAATTAGCTAATTATGCCTACAGGGGATATAATCTTTGGTTCAAACTTCAAAGACTGAATCAATAATCCATAAATATGTGCTTCCAACTTTCTACACATGCTTTTCTAATTCACTAAACCAGTGGTAAAAACAATCTGCAATCTACAACTTTCTACACATATAAAAATCTAGTTTGTATTTGCTTGTAAGTTCCTGAGTTGGATTACAATCTGCAACCAAACAATATTAACAATAACAAAAATTTATCCTTAATCCTTCACAAATGCCAATAGAACATTGTCAAGGTCCCAAAAAGAGTATAATGCTTTTTAATATAAAATATGTATGCTCTATTACTTGAAGATACAAGCACTTTAACCACAACGTGCATGTGCTTTCCTTAGTAAGGTTTGTTATGCTTTTGTGAATCTTGCTTAAAAATCTATAATGTAGAATATTGAAAAGTGTATCAAAAGAGCAATTCAACACGTCAAAAATAACAAGCCACACAAACTCCTTAACCAACGCTTTTCAAAATTCCAAACGATAAGAAATCTGTAACAATGAGATTCAAATAGCGCAAAAACAATATAAAAAAAATGAATGAATCACCTCACTTTCCCACCTTAAATTGTGAATATCCTTCTCAGTTTTCCTGTCGTGCTTCATTATGAACTTCATTGCAAAGGTCTAATGATAGAGAATCGAAAGGGAGATAATAATCGAAAAAGATTGACTCAAAAGAAACCCTAATCAGAAGAGAAGCGTACATGTCCCGTTTACTTGTGTCTTCCCTTGCATACCTTAAGCGTGTGGTTGACGGCAGGGTGAATGTTGATTTATGCTCTTCGGCAGCAGCGAAGTTGCCAAATTTCTTCACGTACTCGTTGCAGATGTACTTCTCTTGATCGGAGAGCGCGACGTTGAAGTTGAAGGCCTCGTTCCTCTCGATGAAGGTGAGCTTTCAATGAAGGCCTGCTTTCCGTGACCGCCCTTAATCTTTTATTTTACTTTTCTGCACAAAATAATTTTAAAAAAATTACGGAAAAACATTAGGAAATACTTTAATTATCTTAATTTTTAATATTTTTGTTGCAAAATTTTATTAGCAAGAAAATTTGTATAATTGATAGATACATATGTAAATTCATAGGTAATTTTAAATTCTTTTTTGAAAATATTTTACATAAGAAAATTTGTAGGTATTTGATGCAAAGTTTTATTAGTAGGAAAAAGATATATAATTAACAAATATGTAAATAAATTTGTAGGTAATTTAAATTTTATTGTTGCAAATCATTTATCATGAAAAAATTTGCAGGTATTTCATGCAGAAAATATTTTGCTACAAAATTCCCAAATATTTCTTGCTAATTACATTTTGTATCAAAAATCAAATGAATTTCATGCGAAAAATTTTTTAAAGAAAAATATGCAGGAATTTCTTGCTAAAATATTTTTGTAAAAAGTTTGCAGGTAATAAATAATTTTTTAATAGTGGAATCCACAAAATAATTTCTAATTATTTTTTATCAATCTTAAAGCTAAAAAAATTATAAGTAATATTTGGATATTGAGCTCCCTTCCTATGTGGAGAAAAGGTCCGAAACTTGAGAAGTCCATGTCTCACTTAACCTAGTGGAGAGGGGGCTATAAAATAAAGAGAGAGGCAGAACAATAGAGTCAGAACACACCGAAAACCCTAGCTCATAGAGGAAGAGGTAGAGGGAAATTCTGTTCACATTTTTCACAAAGCTGCCCTCGTAAAATCGGCGTTGCGGATTCGTTCACCGTTGGATCGGGCAGAAATTTTGCACAACAGGTTCGGAATTCATTATTCTTCATTCTGACCGGTCGGATTGTTGATACAAGGTCTGAGTTGGGAGATATTAATTTCACACTATAGCAGTGATTTTATAGGTTTTTCTTCTCTTGTTCTTCTCTATTTGAAAGCTTTGTTGCTTTGTTATTTGGTTGGGTGTTGGCACTAATTTGTATAGTTGATTGAGACTTTGTTGTACTCTTTTTTTTATAATAATGAAGTTATTTCTTTGGTCTAGACGACTCGTGGTTTTTACCCTTGATTTGAGGAGTTTTTCATGTTAAAAATCTTGGTCTTCATAGATTCTTGCAAGTTAGGAGAAATTATATCTGCTCTATTCTCTAGTATATTGCTTGTGTTGTTGTTTTCCCCATCAGAGTGGCATCAGAGCTCTTGGTTGGGCTATATTTACTTGCTTGAATGATGCAGGCAAATGCAAAGATGGTTGCTTTGAATAGTACAAATTATCATTTGTGGAAGGGCAAGATGAAAGATTTATTATTTTTCAAGAAATTGCATCTTCCGATCTTTACTACACAGAAGCCAGATTCTATGTCTGAAGAAGAATGGGACTTTGAGCACCAACAAGTATGTGGTTTTATTCGGCAATATGTTGAAGATAATGTTTATAATCACATTGCTAATAGACACATGCCAGAGCTTTGTGGGAGAAGATTGAGTCTTTGTATGCTTCTAAGTCGGGCAATAATAAATTGTATTTGTTAAATTGCTTGATGAATTTGAGGTACAAGGAGAATTCTTCTATTTCTGATCACTTAATAGAGTTTCAAGGACTCCTAGATCAATTGTTGGGAATAGGCATAAAGTTTGATGACGAAGTTATGGGATTATGGTTGCTTAATACTCTACCAGAGTCTTGGGAGACATTTCGGGTTTCAATTACGAACTCTGCCTCGAATGGTGTCGTTTCTTTTCAGATGGCAAAGTGCGGTGCTCTTAATGAAGAGATGAGAAGGAAGACACATGGTTCTTCATCTCAGTCTGAGATGCTTGTTACAAAAGCTAGGAGAAGAAGTCAAAAAAAGGTACATAAAGGTGGTAGAGAGAAGAGTAGGAGCAAGTCCAAGTCAATATACAAGAATTTAGAGTGTCATTTTTGTCATAAAATTGGGCACATTCAAAAATATTGTTTTAAGTGGAAAAAGGAGAACAAAGACAAGAAGGGCAAGCAAAGAGAGAATGACCATGATGATAATGACCGTGTCACTACTGCTACAGATGGTGATCTTGTTCTTCTTCGTGACTTTGATTCCGTTAATCTTGTATCTGATGAGAGCATGTGGATTATTGATAATGGTGCTACACTTCATGTTACACCTAGGAAGGAGTTCTTCACATCTTACACTTCTGGTGATTTTGGAGTGTTAAAGATGGGTAATGATGGTGTTTCAAAGGTTATTGGTGTTGGTGATGTTTACCTGCAAACCAACATGGGAGTGCAGTTGTTGCTTAAAGGAGTCAAACATGCTTCGGATGTCCGTTTTAATTTAATCTCTGTGCAGTTACTTGATGATTGTGGTTATGACAATCACTTTGGTTCTAGTAAATGGAAGCTCACTAAAGGTAACTTGGTTATGACTAAAGGGGAGAAACACTCTAAATTGTACTGGACTAAAGCTTTGGTTGCTAAAGATAGTGTGAATACTATGTATATAGAGGCATCTTTGTGGCACTAGAGGCTTGGTCATATAAGTGAGAAAGGGCTAAACTGTTTAGCTAAAAAGGATGTGTTTATGGGATTGAAGAATGCAGAAATGTTCTCATTGCATGGCTAGTAAACAAACCATAGTATCTTTTAAGAAGCATCCTCCCTCAAGGAAGTCAGAATTGCTTGAATTGGTGCATTATGATGTTTATGGCCCATTAAAGGTAAAGTCATTTAGTGATGCACTTTACTTTGTTACTTTTATTGATGATTGTTCCAGGAAGCTATGGGTCTATGCTCTTCAGCGGAAAGATCAAGTACTTGAAAGTTTAAGGAATTTCATGTTATGGTTGAGAGGCAATCAGGCAAGAAGCTGAAATGCATCCGTAGTGATAATGGTGGTGAGTATTAGGGATGGCAACGGGGCGGGGCGGGGACGGGTTTCGCTATCCCATACCCATCCCCGCATAAAAAAATCATCCCCATCCCCATACCCAAACCCAACGGGTATCAAACTTTTTTCTCATCCCCATCCCCACCGGGTAACGGGTATAATCTCGTACCCATACCCGTACCCGTGTTCTAACTACTTCAATATTAATT
>Ga0214545_1007227_pt1 | contig 18760 bp, 8 predicted proteins | sample CNSS4metaG_FD_160064 | JGI IMG/M metagenome (GOLD analysis project Ga0214545, IMG submission 160064) | Root nodule microbial communities from cowpea collected in UCLA plant growth center, Los Angeles, California, USA - CNSS4 | ecosystem: Host-associated > Plants > Roots > Nodule | place: USA...
AAAAAAAAAAACTACTTTATTTCCCTTTCTTCTTCTTCTTCTTTATTTCTCTTTTCGTTTTTCTCCTTTCGGTGCTTCTCGGATTTTCGCATGCACCGTCGCGTTCGGGGTTTCTTCTCTGGGGGTGTGCCGGCGACGACGACGTTTGGTATCAGAAATGCATTTTCTTATTTTATTTTTTTAAGAACTGATAATGTCTGGGAAAATGTGAGAACTGAGAAGACAAATCAACGGTTAATCGAAGCGTTTTTTCTTGGTGGTGTTGTTCATTTTCAAAGCAGTCAACTCTCTCTCTCTCTCTCTCTCTCTCTCTAGTTAAGGAAGTGGTTGTTGTTTTTAACTTGGGCGTTTCAAAATGCTGAAAGTACAAAACCTTGAAATGTTGCTTTTTTCTTTCATGTGCTGCATTACACAACTGGATTTTCGTTTTATTTTTTTTATGATTTTTGTTTATGCTTGCAGGTTAAACAATCGGATCTAACTTTTTCTGGGAAAGTGGTTGGTGTTTTTCCGATGTTGGACTCGAAGAACACTTTGTGAAATCTGAGATCTAGGTTTGACATTGGCGTTTTTATTATTTTTTTTTTTCAGTTTTATACTTTATATACTAGTGGTGCACGTTATTTGAGTTTCAGCTGCTGTTACCTCGATTATATCTTCTTTTGATTGATGTTTTTTGAAATTTCCCGGACTTTTAGATGCCTCGGTTGGGTATAGCGTGTTGTAACGGCTACTTGACTGTGTTTTCCTATTTTTTAGGCTCTGTGGAACGATTGGGTATAATCCGAGTTGTTGAAGGCTTTGGATATCTGGGTTATAAATTTGAATTTGGGTTTCTGGTTCTCTGAAGCGAGAAAAAAATGCAGAGGCCTCCACCTGAAGATTTTCTGTTGAAGGAGACCAAACCCCACCTTGGAGGGGGAAAGGTCTCCGGTGATAAACTTACCAGTACCTATGATCTGGTCGAGCAAATGCTGTACCTTTATGTGAGGGTTGTGAAGGCCAAGGACTTGCCTGCCAAAGATGTCACTGGGAGTTGTGATCCTTATGCTGAAGTCAAGCTTGGGAACTACAAGGGTACTACCAGGCATTTCGAGAAGAAAACCAATCCTGAGTGGAACCAGGTTTTTGCCTTCTCGAAGGACCGGCTTCAGGCGTCTGTGCTGGAGGTTACCGTGAAGGATAAGGATGTTGTGAAGGATGACTTCATCGGACGTGTCTGGTTTGACCTGAATGAGGTCCCCAAAAGGGTGCCTCCAGATAGTCCTTTGGCGCCCCAATGGTATAGATTAGAAGATAGAAAGGGTGACAAGGTCAAGGGAGAGCTGATGTTGGCTGTTTGGATGGGTACCCAGGCTGATGAAGCTTTTCCTGAAGCTTGGCACTCGGATGCTGCTACGGTCGGTGGAAGTGATGCTCTTGCCAACATTAGATCGAAAGTGTATCTGTCTCCTAAGCTTTGGTATTTGAGGGTTAATGTGATTGAGGCACAGGACTTGCAGCCAACTGATAAGGGTAGATACCCTGAGGTTTTCGTGAAGGCTATTCTGGGGAATCAGGCCTTGAGGACCAGAATCTCTCATAGTAGGAGTATTAATCCAATGTGGAATGAGGATTTGATGTTTGTGGCAGCCGAACAGTTTGAGGAACCGCTGATATTGAGTGTGGAGGATAGAGTTGCCCCTAACAAGGATGAAGTGTTGGGGAGGTGTGCTATTCCTCTGCAGTATGTGGAAAAGAGACTTGACCACAAACCAGTGAATACAAGGTGGTTCAATCTGGAAAGGCATATTGTTGTTGAGGGGGAGAAGAAGAAGGATACCAAATTTTCAAGCAGGATTCACATGAGGGTTTGTCTAGAAGGTGGCTATCATGTTTTAGACGAATCTACTCACTACAGCAGTGATCTTCGCCCAACAGCGAAACAGCTGTGGAAGTCTGGCATTGGTGTTCTTGAACTGGGGATATTGAATGCTCATGGTTTGATGCCGATGAAAACGAAGGATGGGAGAGGGACAACAGATGCTTACTGTGTAGCGAAATATGGGCAGAAGTGGGTCAGGACAAGGACAATCATTGACAGCTTTGCTCCAAGATGGAATGAGCAATATACTTGGGAGGTTTTTGATCCTTGCACTGTCATTACAATTGGTGTGTTTGATAACTGTCATCTGCATGGTGGAGACAAGGCTGGTGGAGCAAAAGATTCAAAGATTGGAAAGGTAAGGATTCGTCTTTCCACCCTTGAGACTGATAGGGTCTATACACATTCCTATCCACTTCTTGTTCTTCACCCGAACGGGGTGAAGAAGATGGGTGAGATTCACTTGGCTGTGAGGTTCACTTGTTCATCTCTGCTCAATATGATGCACATGTATTCACAACCCTTGTTGCCAAAAATGCACTATATACACCCGCTGACTGTGAGCCAGCTGGACAGTCTGAGGCATCAAGCTACTCAGATTGTTTCAATGAGACTGAGTCGTGCCGAGCCACCGCTGAGAAAAGAAGTAGTGGAATATATGCTGGATGTGGGTTCCCACATGTGGAGTATGAGAAGAAGCAAAGCCAACTTCTTCAGGATTATGGGGGTTTTGGGTGGTCTAATTGCTGTAGGAAAATGGTTTGATCAGATTTGCAATTGGAGAAGTCCAGTCACTACAATTCTGATCCATATCTTGTTCATAATACTAGTTATGTATCCAGAGCTTATCTTGCCTACAATTTTCCTTTACCTCTTCTTGATTGGAATTTGGTACTACAGATGGAGGCCAAGGCAACCTCCTCACATGGACACTCGTCTGTCTCATGCAGACTCGGCACATCCTGATGAACTTGATGAAGAGTTTGACACATTCCCGACCTCCCGGCCAAATGACATTGTGAGGATGAGATATGATCGACTTAGAAGCATTGCTGGGAGGATTCAAACTGTGGTTGGGGACTTGGCCACTCAGGGTGAAAGGCTGCAATCTTTGCTAAGCTGGCGTGATCCCAGAGCTACATCACTGTTTGTGCTTTTCTGTCTTGTTTCTGCTGTTGTTCTGTACGTCACTCCATTCCAAGTTGTGGCCCTCTTGACAGGAATTTATGTGTTGAGACATCCAAGGTTTCGCCATAAGCTTCCTTCTGTGCCTCTTAATTTCTTCAGGAGGCTGCCTGCAAGAACTGATTGCATGCTCTGAAGCCAGGACAGTGCAGAATGGAGCTTGCCTTCTCCTGAAGGCAGTAGATTTTGTGCATTTATTGTTCGTTATCCTGTCACAGGATTTTCTGTTTTCACTTTTGAACTTCATGGTAGTTTTGTTTTTTTGTAATTTTGTAGGTTTGAGTTGAAATTCACTTCAGCTTAATTACTTTCATGCTTAATTAGATGTAATAGTGTTTCTCAATGGGGAGTTATTAGTTTGTATTCTGATGGCAGTGGAGGTAATTTGTGTTTTTCTCCCCTCCACTATTAATTAGATGTAATAGTGTTTGGTGCGTTTCTTTTAAAATAGGCGTTTAATGCTCTCGATGTTTCTAGTTTTCTGATGAATTTTTGTGCTGTGATTACAGAACATGCATGTTCAATTAATTTAATTAGAAGCTTCACGAATGCATGTGGTTTAGTATATTACTGCTTTGTCTGGATAGTGTAACACTTATTTAAGTCCCAATGTGCAGTTTTGCTTTTAAATTGTTGCTTGGGTTAAGAGTTTGAGGTTCTGTACAGACAAAGATCCCTTCAACAAAAAGTATTACTATTGTTTTTCTAATGACAGATTGCATATGATAAAATAATCTGGTTCTGTCACAATGTCGTTCTGTTCTGATGTTCATTTTCCATTCTCTCTATCGTGAGTGAAGTGAAAATGTCAGAGATTAAAAAAAATGTTAAATACTTTGTTGTTTTTACTGAATTAAATTATGTTTTTCTTATCTTACAAAATGAAATGTTTTAATAGTTGCTTTTAATAATTATCTTTGATTTGGTATATGCATGAAGAAACTATATATAATGATAAGAAACAAATACAGATATAAATGGTCACAATTTTCCCAATTACAAGCAAAGTGGGTTTATTAATGTGGCAGCAGTGAGTGACAGAGTATATATAATATACGAATTGAGCATGACAACCTTGGACTGTTAGAACAGAGCATCATTATTATTCATAATATCTCATGAAGAGCTGCAATACTATGTATGAGTGGGTCCATGCTTTAATGATAAAGTAAAATTTATGGCTAGTGTAAGCTATGATTGATTAAAACTTTTGACAAAAATCTTATGACCGAACTTTTGAGCCATTGATGACATATAAGGCATTAATTAAATTATGAATTTTGACTTCTGAACATGAAAATGTTTTGAACAAAAAAAAAAAAAAAAAAAAAAAAGGAAATAAGAGTGTAAATATAACAACCAATATATCTAACAGAATTTTACAGCAGTGTAATATTAAATATTGTATTTATCCAATAAAATATATACAACTTAAATTCAATAAATACATTACATTAAAAAAATAATAATCACGAGTAAATAATTGAAATTAACTGCACAATAATACTAAAGGCAACATTTATTAGTATTAAAAATATAATAAATTCAAACTCTGGAATTAAATGTTACATTCAATGAATATGTCATGTTTATTAAACTTTTTGTTAAATATAATATGTATGTTGTTTTACATACAGATAAAATTAAGGTATCTTGATTTTGTTCTTCGTAAATATCTATATCTGTATTTATTCTCAGTTCTTCTGATTAAAAGTTATCGTTTTTAATCTCCTATATCATGCAACACTCATGAATTATTTCAGAATTTGGGAATAAAAAAAGTGAAAAGTATTTTGTTGAGATTAAAATCAAAATTCATACATTTTATAAGAATTAAAAATAATGATATTTCAAAATTGATAAGAATAACAAATATAAATAATATCCTATAAAAATTAAAATTGGAAGTCATTTATTTTACAAGAAATAAAAAATACATTTAAATCTAAAAATTATTAAATTAGTTTATTATTATTTATAAAATAATTACTATCATGAAACCCAATTTTAATTTAGCATAAATTTTTTTTAAAAAGGAAATAGAAGTTAAACCTCTATTTTATATTAAATATATAAACTATAACTTTAACTATCTAGTTATTTATTTAAAACTTTAGTATTTTTCTAAACTATTTCCTACTGCATTCTTTATAATTTATTTTTTTATTTTTCTGACAGTTTTACATTTTTTAAAGTGAAATCGTGGCCTATCAAAATTTAGTTGAGAAACAAATTTATAAGAATTATAGCAAAGCAAAATGCTAAATCATGAATAATTTTAGAATTGAAGACGAAAAAAACAAATGTTATTATTACTAGTTGTGGCTTAACAGTAAACTTGTCAAAATCATAAAATAGAGATTGAAATAAAATATAAAAGAATTGATAATGGTGAAATGAAAGAGTTGGTGTAGCAGTAGAAAATAATTGCATATTGATTTATAGCATCACTTTGAAGGGTTGGAAGACACAAGTGGGTACCTACCTATCTGCGCCTCTCTTTTTTTGCTTTACAGCCTGTAATATTTCGTCTTTCTTTGTGTTCTTCTTTGTGTCTGCTAAATAACTATGGCAAAAAAGTGTCTCCATCTTCATCAATATTAAATAAATATTTTCAATGATTTGTTTCAATAAAGCCTATAAATATTTATTTATTTATAGGATATCAAATATATTTTCATTAATATTTTAATATGTATTTTTTATTTAAATTTATATGTTAAAGAGCTTAATTTTAAATAGTTTTATTTAAAATTTTATGTCGTTGAATCTTTCAAGAGATACAACATCGATGAGATATAAGTTCAACTCAGATATAAGATATTATTATCATTCTTAACTTAAAGTCTTTAAGGTAATAGATAATAAATTAACGAGTCTTTATTCTTATAATGTCCAACCTTTTATTTTTTTATTAAAGTGAAACTTTAATTTATATATATATATATATATATATATATATTAAGGTATTAGAAATATTTTTTAACGTATAGACGAAGATAAATATTTTTTATAAATAATCAATAAAATGAATTTTTTTTAGAATAATAAGTCAACATTATTATTTATGTCTGATGAAATTGTTATCATACCATAAATTTAAGGTTTAAATAATCGAATGATACTCACTTTTATTTAGATGTGTCAGTTTGATATCGCTTTTAAAAAATGTGTCAATTAAGTCCTAACTTTTGAAAAGATGTCTCAATTAAGTCTTTTTCAGCAAACAATTATTAACACCGTTAACGGTATTGGTATTTAAACTAACTTACAAAATTAAGTATTGATATTTATATTAAAATTTAGTGGTAAAAATCATGAATTAAGTTAACGACTTTAGTAATTTTTGTTTGAAAAAGACCTGATTAAGAAACTCTTTTAAAAGTTAGGACTGATTGACACATTTTTAAAAGTAGATACCAAACTGATATATTTGAAAGAAAGTGGGTACTTAAACCTAAATTTAACTCTCAGCTAACTTTTAAACAAAGGAAAATGGAATGTGAACATTTTTTTTATCGAAAAGAGTTACATACATAAATGAAACAAAAAAAAGAAGAAAAAAGAAAGATGAGGGAGTTGATTCCAACTTTGGTATAGGGTGGTGGTTTGGGTGAATTAAAGGGCAATTTTTCTTAGCACCTAAGTTAGGAGCATTTGTTGTTTTATGCAAAAAGATGAAGAGAAGTTGACAATGCTACTTTTGTTTTCATCAAAAATTGTTTGCCTCTTCATGTTGGAAAACACTCATTATGTCCCACTACTTTTTTCACTTATTATATTTACCAAATTATTTCCAATTTTTCAACCTATAACTTTTTTATTTCATCTATTTCATAAATTTAACTATTTTCACTTATTATTTATAATAATTTACTATTGGCTTACGCTTAAATTTTGGTTGTAAATATGTTTTTAAAGTAATAATTTACTAATGGATGATTAAATTTTGCAACTCTTTCTCATTCATACAATCAAAAAATAAATTCAAGTTTCATTCGGCTTTCAACATATCATTTACTCATTAAAAAATATATAAAGTCAATATTAGGATAAAACATTATTCTTCTTTTCTACTTAGATTCACAAATATGATAATTTCATCTTTTATCTCGATATTTTTTTTCCGCCCCCATAATATAAAAATGGACTAACATGCCTTTTTGTCATAATAAATTTTAAATTTTATAATTTAAAATATCCAAATTATGTAATTTAAAATATATTTTTTATAATGTAATTTGGAACATGATACGTAATATACAAGATATGATTAAAGATTATATAGTTCAAAATGTGTAATCTAAAACAAAATTATGCAATTCTATATTGTGTAATCATTCAAGATATATTCTGGATAATTCTGAATCACATAATATTTAAATGTTCTAAATTACTTGTTTTAAAATATAGTTTTAAATAGATTATCATGTATTATGACATAGACACATTAGTCGTTTTTTAAATATGAAATTGAGAGAAAACTCCTACACATCATCCTCTTAAATCACACGTATAATTTTCTATAAAACTTTTAAGACAATTTCTTCTTTCACTTCCATAATTTCAGCCTCTACCTCTATAAATTTTTATTTTTTATTGTATAATATGAAATACAAAATTTAGATGATAAATTGTACAATCCAAAATATATTATTTATATTTCAAAATACACAATATATTTCAGATTACATAATTCGTAGCAATTTTTTATTTTGTATTTTAAAATGTATAATTCAAAATATAGAAATTATATTCTGAAATATAAAATTTAATGGGGTTGGAAGTTGAAATTATGGGACAAATTCCACTGAGATTAAGTGCCTAGTGGGCTTTGGTTAGCCCGTGTAGGATAGAATCCAATCTGTATTGGGCTTAAGTTGATATATTTTCTAGTGGACCTAGCCCAATCCACTTTCACGTATTTGGACTCAAAAAATATATTTTTTTTTTCATCTTATTGCATTGCCGTTAACTCCTAATTCATTTTCCTTTTCTTCAACCTATGGTTACTTCCATGTAAAACCCATTAGAATTTTCATCATGCGAAAACCCTTTTGAACGTGAATCATGAACATTGTAAACGTCAAACCTTTTAGTGATATTTATTATCTTTTAATTAAAAAAATTGCACCGACTATACCTAAATTTAGAAGAAATTAGCCTCTTAGATATAACAACTTAACACTTAAATTTTCTCAGAGAGAAGTGTCTTCCATTAAGTCTATATTTAACGTTTGTCCGTATTTTTGAACAAGAAAAAATTTCCATCCTATAAGAGAAACTATTTATGAGTTTGTATAAATAATTTTCACAATGCACCTATAATGCACAAATACGGTATGTTTACCGGATACAACACGTATCTGATATGTTGATACATTCATGTCCAAAATAATAGGATACGATACATGATATATGAATATTGAGAATTATACAATAATTTTTTAAAAAATATAATAATTATATAATTATTATTGTGTGAATCTAAATTTTCTCATTAGAGACCAGTTATTTTGATAGCCAAAACCTGATATCTAATGTTAATAACCAATTTAGAAACCAATTCATAATTGAAACTATTTTAATTATCAATTTAGAGACCAATTATAATTTTTTTAAACTATTTTAGTTGTCAATTTGGTTATCTCACTTTAGTGTAGAAATGTAAGAATTAACTTATCGTGTTAAAAAAGATTTACTTGATTTTATATTAATATTGCTTTTTTTTTAATATTGTTTTTTTTTATAAAAAAGAAGACTAAATAAAGTCGAGTTGTTATAAATGGGTCATTGGGGTGATAAGCGAATATGTGTGCATTTACTTATTTAAATAGTCATAGAGAAAGTTGTCAACCCCTCTCGTCTCTCAGCATTGCGTATTGTTACTTATCCGGTATAGAATAAATCTGTTTCTTTGATTTCGACAAATATGATTGTTCCATTTTCCAAGAGAATCTACTGAAAGGCTAGTGTAATTATTTTTTATCACTAAAATTAATCATTATTCAAAGATTTTTTTGTAATGTATTACGACTTTATAAATTAGATACTTCATTGATAAGTATTGATAAATTATCCTAAAATATCGGACACAATACGTGTCGGACACAAATACATGATCCAAGTTGAAGTATCGGTGCATCATATGCACGGTTCTAATCCTAAAAAACATGATTAAATAAAAAAAAATTAAAACAAATGAGTTATTTTGGGTTGAATGCATACATAGTGGGACAACATTTTTCTTTTCTCAAGTGTGTGTCACCCCAAACACACTATAAGTAATAAAACATGAAATTAAATGTCTTAAAAAGCTTAATTATAAGTGCAAACACAATTAATATGATACCTCTAACAAGAATAATTAGATGCATGGAATGATGGAAACCTATATTATAGTCAAATCCTGAAAACAGAATACTTCCAAATAAGCATGATGAAGTGCAATTTTTAAATGAAGATGAGGATGTTATAAGCTATTGTTGCAATGTTTTTCCCAAGTTGTTTCTTAATCTTTATCTTTGTTGTTGATTCGAGAGCTGTTTAAAAAGTCTAAAGTGGTAACATATATACATGGAATTCTTCAATCATCTTCCAAATGGTTCTCTACACGTTTCCTGAAAGTGTGTAAAGTCTTCACTGGTTTTTTTAGAACTACGTATGATTTACGCAAGAACATGGAACAAATTGCCAATACTAAAGTTTTATCTCCATATAAATACTATATTTCCCAAACTAAACCAAAATTCTATAAAATTAGAAGACTAAAGAATATCCATGAACCCATTTTTAATTGGTAAGTTTTTTTCTTGTAACTATCTTTTGATTTAATTGTTTATAATCTAATTTATTTATTTGTGTTTGTTACATCAATCATAAAAATGTCAAAACGGGTAATGTGGATCGACCCGACTCAACTCACAACGGGTTAATCACTTAATGAGTCAACTCAACCCGACTCACTCCCAACCCGATCCGGCCTACCGCGGGTTTGTGGGTTAAACGGGTTGACTTACAGTTTACTTAATTAATTTTATTTTTTTTAATTTTTGAGTCAAAACTAGATTATAATTCTAATTAAAATCTAAATAAATTTTAATACAATCTAAATACAAACCAAAATCACAAAAATACAAATTATCTATGTGTTGGCTAAATAAAAATAACCTATCATGACCCAGATACAAAGTCTAACTTAATAAAAAATATTTGTGTGACCCTTTATTTGCGGGTTAGTGAGCCAACCCGACTCACCACAGGTTTAACTCGGATGAACCAAATTTTAGGTGAGCTGGATCAACAATCAACCCGTATTGAAATTTGTAAAAAAAATTTAATCCATTCCGATCTAAATCTGTGGTGAACCGGGTTGATTTGCGGGTTCCAACCCATTTTTATAACTCTAATCAATCAAGTTACGAGAGTGTTGAATATCCTTCTCATGTTAGTGAAATTTTTGAGGTAGGTAGGGTTTTACTTGTGGAATATAAATATTCAATGAAAGTTCACTTGAAATAGACCTTAATAATCAAAGTTATAGAATAACAAGTATGAGTAGAAAGAATGATAAGTTAAGTATTGCATATTTTTTAATCTTCACTGATCAAGTTAAACAATTAAAAAAAGTTGGTTGCATTGTTTACATTATTAAAAGTAATTAATTAATTATCAATTATAAGTACTCTATCTATAGGATTAAAAGTTGGTTGCATTGCTCACATTATTAAAAGTAATATTAATTACTTATCAATTATAAGTACTCTATTTATAGGATTATTGAGTTGTAGAATACTTGATAATGTAAAAATATTGTAGGTGAGTAAATATTATTTGCAACCCTGTTATTCTATAGTTAATGTAAAATATTTTTCATACGTAATTTAAGCATTTAAATATGGGATTGTATACCAAATAATGAATGAGTGAGAATGTTAAACTCCTACGTGAAATTATCGGATTCTCAAATGGTAAAATAAGTTCTGATTTATTTATTTTTTATAATATTTTGTTTGTTTTTTTACCATTCTTAATTATATTTATGAAATGCCTTTTTGTATGTTAGAAAGCGATTAATGTATGTTAGAAAGCGATTATTCGATGGTCAATGACATGTAATCACACACTTTCTAACAATACTTTATTTGTATATAATTAATGTACACATTATTATCCACTTTATAATTTTGAATATAAAATTTGATGGATAAAGAAAATTAAATGTATGTTTGTTTGGATCAAAGAATTTGACTGGATAAATTCATTGTAACTCTGATACAATTTTATGAGTCCGACAATAATAACATAGTACGTAGCCTTTCAATTACTCTGATATTATCTTATTATCTTAGTAAATAAATTTATATTTATTTCAATATCATGAAACCTATTTATAAGATTAAAAATTACATCCATCTATATCTTATAAATCATCTTTATATATTAGAGATTAAAAACGATAGTTTTCAATTTAAAAGGAATACAAGACAAAGAAAATCCAAATAAAAAATCCAATAAAAAATCCAAATTCGAAATGTTATCAATTGATTAAATTTATTGCATTTTTTTTAAAAGATTGGTTAACTCAATTTATTAATCAAAACTTTATAAATAAAAAAATTGCACATAAAATAAAAACCGTCTCTTTTCCATCCTAATCTCACATGTTGTAAAATCTTTGAAAATAATCAACATTTCAATAGATTTTAAAATTTAAACTTTTAAAATCATTTTGCATCCTAAATCATCTATCTTGTAACATTCAAATATATATTTTGTTTAATAAAAATAAACAGAAAAATAGAAAGAAAGAAGGCACATTTCATAAATGGCCAATCTAGACCAGTCTTTGTGGAAGGCCAAGACACTCTTCAATTCAATATGGTTTACACATAAAAGTGAAAGGTTTGGGAAAACCCTCCAAAAACCAAGCTCATCAAAATTTTCCATATATGGAAACCACTTTGGATAAATAAATAAATAAATTAATAAATTGATTAAGATGAAAAATGGGATGACCCATGATTTCCACAAATTAGGGAACTAATGAATGGAAGATAGAGGAGGGTGCCATGCCAAACTTAGCAATAGCCGCTTTTCTCCATCTTGTGTTTTTCCCCATTCCCAACCCTAAAAATCAAAACTTTATTAATTCATGTTTCCAACTATAATCCAAACTTTATATCCCATAAGCCCAATTGCTTGGCTCAGATTCAGAGGACCTTCTAAATTAATTTTTCCTACATCAAACAACCTTTCTGTGGGTGTGGCCTATTTATCATTAAATGCCTCTCTATCCAATCCTTGGAACCAAGTGAAGAAGAGGAACAAGAACAAGAACATGAAAAACAACCTCCATTTATGTCCCTTGCTTTAATTACTCAAGTCATTTCTCAAGACAAGACATGGCTTCTTAGGGTAAAATAATAAGATAAGGTACCAAATATCGGAGATTATTGAAAACATGGTAATGCAAAGAATTTTGAATCAAATTGATCTATCCCAAGAGGCATGGGCATTAGAACATAACTTGGTGGAGTTTTGTAATAATTAAGGCACACCTAAGATGAAATGAAAAAACACCAATGTTGTAGGTAATGTCTAAGAAGAGTTAACTTTGGAATGAACAAGCTTTGAAGGCTATCCTAGACCATGGCATTGCCACATATTGGTTGCGTAAACTGTTTATGCCGGAATCATATGCACAAATGGAATTCTGAAATTGAAATTTGACTTCACTAATCTTCTTCTCTCCTTTCTAACAACCATAGGCTTCATAGGTTTTGAGTTTCATGATGCTATATATGTCAACCAATTTAGGTTTAGGTGTTCTTGTCATATGGGCAATCACTTTGCCTAAACCTATAATTGGAGGAAGTTGAGATTACAATGTTCATTGCAAAATTTGGCATCAAATTATTTATGGATACTTCAACTTTATTTTGAAGTGAACATCACGTATTACACAAACCATGCTTCTTAAATGATTAAATTGTAATAATGTTATCTCATTCTATTTATTTATATGTATTATAATTTATTCATATATGTATATCTATGTCTAAAAGAATCTTATTGAAAAAGATATTGATAGGTTTTGATATCATTTTGAAAAAATAAACTTAATTTAACTTTACCAAATTAATTAATTAATAAGATAGAGTTTACATTCTATTTATATATTATAATTTGAATATATATTTATATAACAAAAAATTTTAATACGAAAGAAATAAACTTACTTAAATAAGAATAGACCGGAGTAACATTTTTTATAATAGATTATGATAATTCTATCAAAATTAAATAATAATGAAAAAAATATTTATTATTGAGAAATCTAAATGCAAGTTTAAGTCTCGCATAAATGAAAAATTTGAACATTATATATATATAAAAAAACCTATAAATACACTGTTTTAAGGTTAATTATGGGTTGAAAGTGATATCAATCATTTATATTTTTGGTGTTGTCTTTTTTCGATAAATCTTTTCTCGAAAGATTTATTAATGGTATCAAAGCTAATGATCAATCTTGGTGATCGATTCAAATAATGGATCTTTCCTCAAAAGATTTGTTAATGATGTCAAAATTGATAATTAGTCTCGGTGATAGATTCAAACAAATCAATTTCTTTAAGTTTTAGATTAAAGGTGTATCTCTTTTAGATTGATTTTTCTTGAAAGACCCAACACTGATAAATGTATTGTTTTTGAAATTTGATAAAATGTTTATATAGTCAAAGATCTCCTTTGCAGCGAGTTTATACTTATATTATTCTAAAATCCTGCCACATTCATAGTTAATTAACCATGAATATTTCACTTGCATTCTATAGTCTTCTTATCATTTAGTTTTTTAAAAATCTCAATTCTTCTTTCTTCCAAAAATAGTATATTTCTTCATGCATGAATCCAAGCCTAGTTTTGCAACTTGAAAAGTTTGTTGAACAGAATTTAGAATTTTGAAAGAATCAATCATCCTACGTCTTAATATGATCAATGCTCCGTGATGTTCCAAATTAACAAAACGAAGTTCAAATAATTAAATTGTGACTTAAAAACGAATTGAGCTTAATAACTTATTTGCAGATCAAGGTAATTAAATATTTGAATTAAAATTTGACTCGGATTCATGTCACTCAAAAGAGAAAAGTTAAACATTATTAGCTTACTAGGTGGATGTTGTTTTCATGTTTTAAGACTATCACTTAGAATAAAATAATAAAAATATAAAAAAATATCGAATGTAATTGAATTGAAAACTAGAAAAAGTAATCAAAATAAAATTTAATAAATATTAAAAATAAGAGGAAATGTATATGAATATTGAATGCTATGATTGGGAGAAGATCTTTGGTCAGATTCCACGTATGTTTTTGGCTTTATGTATAAATGTTGCATATAATGATCCATGGGATTGGGTGACCTAATTTATCTTCCATTATTATAATATACTAAGAAGAACCCCAACTGCTTCATCAAACATCAAAGCCAACACAAACACAACCTTAGTATTCAATTATTGTATCTGTCTATTTTCACAGTTCCTTTTAAACCACAAAAAGTGAAAATATAAGAACACAAAAGTTTAAGAAAAAATGTTCTTATATACCAGAAGAAACTATTTGATATATATATATATATATATATATATATATATATATATATATATATATATATTCTAATATGTACTTTTTAATATACCTTTTTGTTATTGATTAAACTTTATCAAATTTTGCCAAACACATACGTATGAGTATCTTCATTTTATAGATTTTAATAAATTTTAATTAAAGATAAAATATATGTTAACAAATGTGTTACTTGTGCTTGTGTAAGGTAAACTGTATGAGTTTAATATTAGATTTGAATTTTTCCTTCAAATTTTAGATTACATGTCGATGGGTTGCTATCTCACTTAAAAAAATATTCAAAAATTTAAAAGTGGAGTGATGTGAAATTTGAAACTATTGATATTTTGTCAATAATTATATTAATATTTCTTGCACACATTTTTTTATGATATCTTTTCTACAATTCATTTCTTTTTATTGCCATTTCTACACACTTCAACTTACCAACCGAACATAATTATTGTGGACTAAGCTTACAATTTTTTAATTTAAAAAATATTTTTTGTTTTAGTTTTATAATAAGAGACAAAATAAGATTTGCTTAAAATTTAAAAGAGTAAAAAAAAAAAAAATTTTTTTTTTTATTTTAAAAAAAAAAAAAAAAAAAAAATTTGTTAAAAATTAAAAAAAAAAAAAAAAAAAAAAAAACCTTTGATCATATAAAAACAAAACCCACTACACATGGATCCAATAGTTGGTGAATTCATTACTTGAATCACCTTAAAATTCGTTCTCTCGTAGTTATATAACTATACATTTATTTTTGGATGGTGTTCATGTATACCTAAACCAGTTTATTTAAACATGAAATATTTGTCTCTTTCGGACTAAGGGTTGTGATTGGGTTCACAAATAACAAACTTTGAATAAAGAATTAAAAAATGTTGTCATTATATAAGTTATGAGTATGCAATGCTATAATATTTGTTTATCAATGTAGTTTAACCTTGTCTTCTAAACGGAAAAAGTTCCATGATAATGACAGTCCAACCATTTTTACAAGTTGATTTAAAAAAAAATATAACAATAAAAATATATGTTTTCTTCTTTACTTGGCTAATGTTTATTAATAATAGTAATAATCAGGTTGATAAATTATATGGTACTATTGTTTTCTGAAAGATACTCAAATTTAGTATCAATTAGAGGATGTATGTAAAGAAAAAAGAATACTAATTTTTTTAACTTAATTCAAATTGTTGATAGAGTGAAGAATAATATTTCTCTAAGACATTTGTCCAAAGGTTGGGCACATGGAATTCTTAAAAAAGTACTTATCCTTATGTGTTTGCAAGAGGAATTTTAACTATTTCATGAAATTGAAATATTTAATAATTAAATTATTTTTATTTTTTAAATAATTAGTTTGACTTAATTAATTGAAATAATTTAAATTGAAATTTTTTTGTTTTGATAAAATAATTTAATTTTTATTTAACGGTGAACTCAATTCTTCCTTTTGAGTCTAACTGACTTTAATTCGACCTACAATTCGGTACAACTCGTCTTGACTTTTAATTCTAGTTGACCTTCAACCCGACCCGACCCACTCGACTTTTTCCGAACATGTAAACCTCTTTTGTTCTAACCAATTAACTATTCCACAATTTCGAGAATTTTAATTTCCTTCTTTTTTGAATAAATTTCAAATTCGACTATTTTAATTATTTAAAATGTCTTCTTAAAATTCTTCGATCTCAATATACTTTTAACTTTCTCATGTAAACATAACTCATGATTCTAATATTATGTTAAGAAGTACAAAATCGACTTGTAAGTTGAGATTTTCATCCACTTATATATTATGAGTTTGCCTTTATCTCTAATTGATGTGAGACTTCCAATCTATTAATCTCTTAATTAACCATTTAATATGAAATCAAAATTGCTAATATTCTTTGTAATAGTATAATATTAATATTGTTAGAAATATATGTTACGTATATTGTTTTGGAAAATTTATATTTATCGTAGAATTAATGTATTTTAGATGAAGCTTTTAATTGGTATAAAAAAATTATTAATTTTATATTGGTTGTAATTATAGTCAAAGCTTCAATTGGTGGTCAAAAAAGTGATTTTCTTTTTCAATGGATGTAAATGAGATATAGGAATGTAAATGAGTCAAAATATTTGTAAACTTTTTTCTAATTTATTACCGAAACTTTCTTTTCATTCGTTTTTCTCCTCAAACTTTCTTGTACATTTCACCTATCTATTAACTTTCCGACATAGTGATGATGTGTTAGAAGAAAAAAAAGTAAAAAACAAAACACCATCGTCCCATCACCAAAAATTTCAAAACAACATTGTTTTGACCTTTTTTTTTCTTCCACATTTTAACCCTTTTCTAAATTTTACTACGATAGAAAATATGATGATGTTAAAAGGTATTTTATTAGGGGATTGACAATGTTTTTCCATGTTTTGTTCTCATCTTATTTTATTTTTTAATAAAATTTTCATATGACTATTGTTAAGCTGTGAAAGGTTACCTCAAATGTCAAAGTTCAAATGTTATTTGGATAAGATAATGTTATAAAATGTATAATTAGAAAAATGTGTCATTTAAAGTGTTATATTAATATATACTATAAAATATTGTTAGAAATGTATAAGTCATGAGAGAAAGAAGAAAGGATGCATACAAAATAAACGCACAAGAGAAGTTTGGGTAAAAACAAACTAAAGAGAGTTTGTTTGCTCATTGATTTATTAGAACTTTGTTCAATATATAGAGTACAATGTTTCATCATATAGGGGAAAAAATAAAAAACAAAATAAAAAAGAATATTTGATAATAATAAAAGAAAATCAAATATATGATATCTCTATCAATATAAATAAAAGCAAGAGATATATAATATCTTTATCATCCCTTCTCAAGGTGGGCATGAAGATTGTAAAGGCCCAAATTGGAAGTAGCAACCCGGAAAGTAGAAGGATGTAAGAACTTAGTAAACATATCAACAAGTTGACTTCTATAAGGAACATGAAGAAGATGAATAAGACCATCAACAAGCTTTTGTCAAATAATGTGGCAATCAGGTTCTATGTGCTTGGTTCTCTCATGAAAAGTGGGATTCTTGGCAATGTGAATAGCAGAATTGTTGTCACAAAAGGCAGTGTAGGGTGTGAGAACAGAAAAATGCAAATCCTGAAAAAGGTATTGAATCCATTGTAGTTCACATGCCAGGGATGCCAAGGCGCGATACTCAGCCTCAAAAGAAGACCGTGAAACAGTGGTTTGTTTCTTAGACTTCCAAGCAACCAAAGAGGTGCCTAAGAAAACACAATATCCAGAAACAGAGCGTCGGGTAATGGTACATGTTGCCCAATCAGAATTAGAAAACGCCTGAATTTTAAAAGAGGTGTTGGATTTATACAAAAGGCCATATCCAGGAGCATTTTTAAGTACCGAATGATCCGTAAAGCCTGCTGCATATGTGGTTCACGCGGAGAAGAAACAAACTGGCTGCGTTGTTGGATAACAAAACTAATATCAGGCCTGGTATTAGTCAAGTAAAGTAATCGTCCAATCAGACGCCGAAAGGAAGAAGGATCTGGTAGAAGAGCTCCCTTGTCGGCATGAAGTTTGATAGAAGGATCAGATAGTGTTGGTGCAGGTTTACATCCAAGCATCCCTGTCTCTAAAATGAGGTCCAAACAGTATTTTCTTTGATTCAAAACTAATCCATCAAGAGAACGAGAAACTTCAAGACCCAAAAAATACTTGATAGGGCCAAGATCTTTAATATGAAATCTTGAATAAAGATGAGCTTTTGCAACATTAATTTCAGCAATGCTATTGCCAGTGAGAACCACATCATCGACATAAACCAATAAAACAGTAATATCAGAGGCAAATTTCTTCACAAAGAGAGAGTGATCAGCAGAGCTTTGTGTGTAACCAAGAAGAAGTAGCTCTGAAGTTAATTTTTGATTCCAATTACGACTGGCTTGTTTCAAACCATATAGAGACTTGTTAAGCTTACAAACAAGATTTGGCTGAGGAAGTGAAAGACCAGGTGGAGGCTTCATATAGATCTCTTCATGTAAGTCTCCATGGAGGAAA
>Ga0214545_1007228_pt1 | contig 18755 bp, 10 predicted proteins | sample CNSS4metaG_FD_160064 | JGI IMG/M metagenome (GOLD analysis project Ga0214545, IMG submission 160064) | Root nodule microbial communities from cowpea collected in UCLA plant growth center, Los Angeles, California, USA - CNSS4 | ecosystem: Host-associated > Plants > Roots > Nodule | place: USA...
GGGATGGGGATGGGTCAAAAGTTTAATACCCGTTGGGTTTGGGTATGGGGATGGGGATGAATTTTTTTTACGGGGATGGGTATGGGATAGCGAAACCCGTGCCCGCCCCGCCCCGTTGCCATCCCTAGCTCCTCACCTTAGTAATCGTCTGTGGCCTTTCCCACTTCACCACTGTTTCAATCTTTGTTGGATCCACCGATATACCTTGGGCTGAGATTACATGACCCAAGAACTGTACCTCATCCAACCAAAACTCACACTTTGACAGCTTTCCATACAGTTTATGCTCTCTGAGAATTCCTAGCACCACACTCAGATGATCTGCATATACATCCCGATCCTCCGAGTATATCAATATGTTGTCAATAAACACGACAACAAACTGATCAAGGTACGGTCAGAATATTCTGTTCATGTAGTCCATGAAAATAGCAAGAGCATTTGTCACCCCGAACGACATCACTACATACTCGTAATGGTCGTATCGTGACCTGAACGCTGTCTTCTGCACATCCTCCGGTTTGACTAAGATCTGATGGTATCCAGACCTCAAGTCAATCTTAGAGAACATTGCGGCTCCCCTCAGTTGATCCAACAGATCATCTATCCTCGGCAGCGAATACTTATTCTTTATGGTCAATTTATTCAACTGACGGTAGTCAATACACAACCTGGAACTGCCATCCTTTTTCTTTACTAGGAGTACTGGTGCTCCCCAAGGTGATGCGCTCGGCCGAATGAACTTCTTCTCAAGCAAATCTTCTATTTGCTTCTTCAACTCTGCCAACTCTGCGGGTGCCATTCTATAAGGCGCCATGGATACTGGGCTAGCCCCAGGGATGAGATCAATGGAGAAATCCACATCCTTACTCGGTGGCAACTCGGATATTTCATCTGGAAATACGTCGGCATACTCCTCCACGACTGGAATCACACTGATCTTCTCAGCGGTACTATTCTTTTCTGCACTAGCCACTATCATAAGCCGAGATTAACTTCAGTCCTTCATGTTCTGGGAATACCAAACTGCGCCGTCCACAATAAATTATGACGTGATTGTTAGACAACCAATCCATCCCTAAGATTACGTCCAGTCCCTCCAAAGGCAAGCACACCAAGTTCACCTTGAATCTGTAACCTGCCACCTCCATAGAACACCCAACGCAGACTGAACTAGTAGCCACTTGACATGAGGAGGGAGTTGAAACAAGCAACTCACATCCCAAATCACGTGTCACCAATTGCAATCTCCCCACGCACACATTAGAAATAAAAGAATGGGTTGCCCCAGAATCAAACAACACCAACGCTAAATTACCAAACAATACACAAGGTTCAAGAATAAGATTACCCGACTGTGTAGCCTCTATGGTGGTCAAGGCAAAGACACTGCCCGCTGCCCTAGCTCGCTCTGCTGGCGATGCTGCAGGTTTCTTCGTGACTAGACTCTTCTTTTCTGGGCAGTTGTTGGCGAAGTGTCCCGATTTTTCGCATATGAAGCACTTGCGACGGTCTGCTGACCCTCCTACTCCACCTGCCAGCTGTGGACAATTTCTCTTCATGTGGGGTCTGCCACACTGGTAGCAACTGGGACCCTGAGATGTCTGAGGTTGGCTATACGACTTTTTCATCTGCCTAGCCTCAGCGACATTCTTCTGATGTCGGCTCACAATAGGACCAGGGCCCTTCTCAAGACTCTTAGCACTCTTGTCCTGCTCCACCAAGATGGGAAATCTCCTCTCTCTCAAAGGGGTTACCACCCTCTTCAGCTCAAGTCTGAGACCTCGCTCAAACTTTAGATACTTCCACTCTTCCATAATGTTCTGGGAAGAATACCTCGCCAAGTGTTCGAACCTATTCACATATTCCTGCACTGTCATGTCTCCCTGCTGTAGTGCTAGGAATTCAGCCTCCCTATCCTGTCTCGCCGTATCTGGAAAGTACTTCTCCAGGAAACGAGCTCTAAAGTTGGCCCAAGTCACTAGCTCTTCACTATTCTCCATCTGTTGTTGCATGCCAGCACACCAGTATTCTGCATCCCCATTCAGCAGGTACGCAACAAACAACAATTTCTGTTCATCTTCACAGTTCATCACTTTGAAGATTTTCTCACACTTGCGGAGCCATGCATCCGCTTCATCGGGGGAAGCCTTACAAGTGAACTCAGCTGGCTTGTGGCACAAGAAATCTTCCACTGTCGGCACCCTGACTAGTGCAATCGCCGTCCTAGGCTGCGCTGCTACGGGTGGCTGCATCGCACCCACCATGCGGTGAATCGCCTCCGCGATGTCATCAGCGCCACTACTCCTCCTCCTCCTGTTAGCAGCCATAGCTTGGATACGCCACATTACAACTGTTAAAAATCAGTCGTTTAGTCAAACAAAACCACACACTTTTCACATTGAACACACAACATATCACAACAAACACATCGATAAGCTCACTCCCCACTAGCCCCAAAATATTTTCAAAACTTTTGCTCTGATACCAATTGTAACATCCCATTAGGATATTACAAATTTAATAAAATAAATCAAAGTAAAATAATTGCACTGCATTTAATAATACCTCATTTTCCTAAAAACACGGAAAATTTAAAACTTTAAATATACGAGTTATAAAACCAGGAGTCCATAATTCATAAAACTGAAATAAAAGTCAATGGCTCCTGCCAAGTTTACATAATGTTCACAAGGATAAAATAATAAACATAATACATATGTATCTACATAATATCCCATGCTAGCCCTTGCTCTGAGTCTAAGCATCTTCTGGCCCACCTGTCACATCATCTGCTCCCGGATAACAGGTTACCCGATCATCGACACACACACACACAGAAAGGGTGAGCAATGCACAACATATATGACTTGGGTTAACTTTAGGGCACGATTTTTGGAGAAATACTTTCCAGACAGTGCCATATATGAGAGGGAAACGAAGTTCCTTACTTTGCAACAGGAGACTATGACGGTGCAGGCCTATACTGACAGGTTTGAGTACTTGGCGAGGTTCTACTCGCAGACTGTCAATGAAGAATGGCACTGCAGAAAATTTGAGGGCGATCTAAACAATGAGTTGCGTCGATTCCTCGTACCTTTGAGGATCTGAGAGTTCCCTGTTTTGGTGGAACAGGCAAAGATGGTGGAACAACTAGAGAGGGGCCCAAGTCGGGTCATGAGGGCACATCCTAAGAACAGTATCAGCGGTGAGAAATGACAAGAGAAACCCTACACCAGACCTCAACGTGAAGGACGGGGGACGGTGAAGTGTTTCTAGTGTGGAGGAGACCATTTTCGGTGAGTTTGTTCGAAATTTTCGGGAGCAAAGCTGGAAGAGAAGAAGTGTTACAATTGTCGCAAGTCAGATCATTACGCGAAATCTTGCCCTGAACGGAGGAATCTGAAGTGCCACGACAACAATAAGGTAAAGTCCGAATTGATTATTTTTGGAGTAGTAAAGCATGTTATGTTAGTTTGTGTGATGTATGCTCGAAATTCGTTCATACCATTGAAACCAGGTGATACTTTTACTCAGAAGACTAGAAAGAGTCGAGTAAAAGGAGTTGTTATTTTACCCTTAGGACTTTGGAGAATCGGGTAAAATGGAGTTTTGGGTTACTATAAGACTTTGATCTAAGTTTAGTAACAATGTCCTTGCTATGTTTTGTTGAGCAGGCAAGGAATGTTGCTTGTGAGGCTTAGGGAAAGTTATGCTCTTACCAGGTTTTGGTGAACAGGTAAGGGTGGGACTCTTGCCGGGTTTTGTTGAACAGACAAGAGTTGTGTTTGTGAGACTCAGGGAAAACAACACTCATATTAGGTTTTGGTGAACAGGTAAGTGGTGGGCTCTTGCCGAGTTTTGATGAGCATGCAAGGGTGGTTGTTGTGAGTCTTAGGGTAAGCAACGTCCTTACCGAGTTTTGGTGAGCAGGTAAGGGTGATACTCTTGCTAGGTTTTGGTGAGCAGGCAAGAGTTGTTGCTTATGGGTCTTAGTGGAAGCAACACTCTTATCAGGTTTTGGTGAGCAGGTAAGGGTGGTACTCTTGCTGGGTTTTAGTGAACATGCAAGGATGGTTGCACGTAAGACCTAAGGAAAAGTAGTACTCTTACCGGGTTTTGGTGAACAAGTAAGGGTTGGGACTTTTGTCAGGTTTTGTTGAACAGACAAGAGTTTTATTTGTGAGACTTAGGGAAAATAACACTCTTACCGGGTTTTGGTGAACAGGTAAGTGATGGGCTCTTGCTAGGTTTTGATGAGCAGGCAAGGGTTGTTGTTTATGAGTCTCAGAGTAGGCAACACTCTTACCGGGTTTTGGTGAGCAGGTAAGGGTGATACTCTTGCTGGGTTTTGATGAGCAGGTAAGAGTTGTTACTTACGGATCTTAGTAGAAGCAGCACTCTTACCGGGTTTTGGTGAGCAGGTAAGAGTGGTACTCTTGCTGGGTTTTGGTGAGCAGGCAATGGTAATTTCTTATAAGACCTAAGAAAAGTAATGCTCTTACTGGGTTTTGGCGAGCAGGTAAGAGGTATTACTTGTCCTTTCCAATGCGCTGGTGCGCAAGGGGAGAGGTTCCTTCCAAGAAGCATTGGTGCGCAGGGAAAGGAACTTGTGAACTGGAAGTATTAAGAACAAAAAATGTCTTGGTAGAGTGATGAGGGTGCACACTCATGACTATATCTGAGATAAGGTTTGCGTTTGTTTTGTGATATGTGTGTGTTATCTGTAGTGGCTGACTATAGAATTAAGGTCAAACTTGATATGTTGTTTTGCAAGGGTTAAGTAGGACCTTTGAGAAAATCTTTTGATCAAAGATGCGAGTACGCATAAGGAAAAGTGGGGAAACATATGAGGTGAAGGCTAAAATAAAAAGGTAGGGACCAGGAAGGAAAAATTTCAAGATAAAGGGAGTTGAGGCAGTCCTACTTGCATTTTGATGGGTGAACTCAATTTTCGAGGATGGAAATTTTTTAAGGTGGGGAGAATGTAAGACCCGTGAAAATTAAATAATTAAATAATTAATAAATGCGGGTAGGAAGAACATTTATGGTATTTAATTATGGACTTTTGGATAATTACAATCTTATTTATACTTATAAATTTTGGTTTATTGTGAAAGTAATAAAAGTTTTAATTTTCCCGCGTTTTGGGAACATCAGTTATAATAAATGAAGTTTTATTATTTACTTCATCATTTTTATTATTTAAATTCGTAATATCCAGTCGGGATGTTACACATACCAATCTCATGCCAACATTTATAACCAACCATCCATTTATGTTCCATGCCAAGATCATACCAAACCCATCAATTCTAGCCCATAAACCATTCAATACATGCAAAATCACTCATTTCATGCTTTAACATAATAATCCAACCAAACATGTGACAATCATCCAAGAACATAGGAGAAAATAGGACTTGAGCACATTCTCGCCCAATTCTCGCTCAGGCGAGAGGGTTCTCTCGCTCAGGCGAGCTCCTTTCGCCTAGGCGAGAGCTCGAAAAGTGGAACAGTAGTGTTGTCGTGTTCTCTTGCTTAGGCGAGACCTCCTCGCCTGAGCGAGATGGCTTCTCGCTCAAAACTAGAGCTCGTTGCCTGTGAGGGTTTCTGATACTTTCGCTTAGGCGAGTCCCACTCACTTGGGTGAGATTATCAGATCTCCTCCACTATTCACGCAGACCAACACATAAATTCATTCAGAGCAAAGCACAATACAGATTCATATCATGATAAACATCATATAATCACAAAAAACACGGAACAAAGTTGAAAAACATACAATATACATTAAAAGTGTGAAACCCTAGCTTTCCTTACCTAGACAGAGGATAACTAATAACACGAGCCCACTACGGAGGTGCACCACAACTCTAGGAACAACTTGGTGAGCTGAAAATAGTGAAACCGAAGTTTGTTCAACTAGCTTGATGAAGAACGGGGCCAAACCCTAGCAGAACTCATGAAGCAGCCAAGGGAGAGGGAATGGGAAACTGTTTCTAGAAAACGCAAGAATGAGGGGGTTAGGGCTGGTTTTGGGGTTTTGGGCACCCTATGGGCCAGCCCTTAGGCTCAAAAGTTAAGGTCGGGTCTTTTAACATAAGACTAGAAAAAGTGGGTCTTACAATAACTACAAATAATGTAATAATATCTCATGTTTTCTAAAAACTAATTTTTGTGAATAAATAAAAATTAGCATATTTCATTTGGCTACACATTCAGGGATAGGATAGAAAAATTGTAATTTTCCATGTCATGTTCCAACCCTCAATTCTTTTTATTAAAACATAATTAATTCTCACTTTAGACCAAGTAAGCATGCATTATATATATGGAGTTTGATTAAGCGATCAAAGGACTTAGACCGTGTTCCTTTCAAGTCTTGTGTATGCCATTAGTGTGATGTTTTAATTATTTAATTTATTGTGGGTGCATATATGAACATGTGGCATGATGTTATGAGTAATATGTGTGCATGATATGTCAAGAAACATCTATAGGCAACCAAAGGGAAGAAGGTGCACTCAAGTATAGGAGAATATACCTAAGGCAATTTTGGGTCAAGAAGGGAAAGTTAGACTTATGATTATTATTATTTTTATTATTATCATTGTTTTATTTCAATGATGATTTTATTATCATTATTATTGTTTTATTATTATTGTTTTATCTTATTAGTATTACTATTTTTTTATTATTTTTAATTTTATTTTATTATTATTTTCATTATTATTATTTTTATTTTTTATAGTTTCGTTTTATTATTATTTTTATATCTTTAAATATTATCATTATTACTTATATTACTATTATTATTATTTTTATTATTATTACTATTTTGATTATTATTATTATTATTCTTATTATTGATTTCATTTTTATTTTATAATTATTTTTATTAGTATTATTATTTAATTTTATTTTACAATTATTTTATTATTATTTTTGTATTATCATTGTTTTGTTTTATTGATGATTTTATTATTATTATTGTTGTTTTATTATTATTGCTTTATTTTATCATTATTATTATTATTTTATTTTATTAATATTATTATTTTTTTATCATTGATTCATTTTATTTTATTATTATTTTCATTATTATTTTTTTTTATTTTTAAAAGTTTGTTTTATTATCATTATTATTATTATTATAATTATTATTTATATTATTATTATTAATTATATTATTATTAATTATATTATTATTATTATTACTATATTTATTATTATTATTATTATTTTAATTTCATTTTATTTTATAATTATCTTTATTAATATTATTATTTTATTATTATTATTATTATTATTGTTTTATTTTATTTATGATTTTATTATCATTATTATTTATTATTTATTATTATTTATTTATTATTTATTATTATTATTATTTTATTATTATTATTATTATTATTTTATTATTATTATTGTTTTATCTTATTATTTTGTCTTATTAGTGTTTTTGTTTTATTATTGTGGTTTCATTTTATTTTATTGTTATTTTCCTTGTTATTATTTTTTATATGTTTTCGTTTTGTTATTATTATTATTATCATTATTGTTTTTTTTTATTATTATCATTATTACTCTTTTATTGCACGTGCGATATTTTGGGACAATGGTTATGTGTTCTTCTTAGTTTGTGTATTGTTTGGTTATCCAGGGTTGTGTGTTGGGTATAACACTTTGTTTTGATAGGTTTATATAAATTTATTGTGATTCTCTGGGATGTATAAAAGTAAGAAAATGATTGTGGTTGATGTATGACCATGTGATATTGTGTAGTTGAGTTCAACTTAATGATATGAAAGTGTATTTACTTGTCATGGATGCATGTTTTGCGTGAACTAAGTGTCTTGTGTAAATAGGTTCATCGGAACCTATTCTAGAGTGCCAAATACCAATAAATTACCAATTAATTACCAATTACTAGTGTGGCTTCGGGCGATTAGAGTGAAGGGGAATGTTATACATTGTTTTGGAATGCTTGTACTGTGTTTTGGTATGGTTGTGCAATATCATAGTGAACTGTGCGCGTAATCAGACTTGAAACCCTGCAAGTCTCACCCAAGCGGGTCCATCTCGCCTAAGCGAGAGTTGCAGAGTCGCACATTGAGTTCTGGTTCGTGATTTTCGTCTAGGCGACCAAGAAGGGGTTTGAGCGACATGGTCTCTCGCTTAGGCGAGAAGCACTCGCCTAAGCGAGTTCGCGAGGAGAACCTGGAAATTTGAGCGCGATTTCTCACCCAGGCGAGAGGCCTTGGAGTTTTGAGCGATTGACACTCTCGCCTAGGCGAGAATGGCTCACCTAAGCGAGTTTTCAAGGTGTGTTCTTGTGTGTTTTGTTGAATACTCGTCTAGGCGAGGTTTTGTTGTGGTTTTGGGCGAACGGGTGGCTCGCCCAGGCGAGGTGAGCTAGCTTAAGTGAGGCTTAGGGCTTAGCCTGGACGAGGGGTCCCTAGCTTAAGCGAGTTTAAGTGGATTGCTATGTTTTTGATACCTTTGAGAGTGCGTTGGCTGATTTATGCTAAGGATAGGATGTGTTTGCATGTGGTTGGTGTTTGGGCTTGAAGGACTAAGTCCAATAGGGGTCTGGGATGTGCTCGGTGGTTGGACACATGATGGGCATGGAACTGGTTGAGTTCCCGTCGGCTACTATTGGGCGCACGATAGGCAAGGAACTGTGATGTTCCCATTGGCTACTATTGGGCGAGGAGTTCATAGTATGGTGATTGCGTGCGTGTCAGGGTCCAAGTGTGAGACTTGGATGTTTTTACTACAGACGAGGAGTCTGTAGGACAGGACTATGAGCGGGATAGGCTCATAGGGTTGGACCACGAATGAGTCAGTTTCGTGGGAGCACAGGGAAGTTCCAAGACCTAGTTCATGCATATGACTCATGAAGGACTATGAGGTCATGGTTTGGGTGATTTGGAAATTATGAACTTAAATATGTTATTTTGGGTTGGAAAGCATGTTTATTTCACATACATATGTTTATATTTTATTGTGCATAGCTCACCCTTTATGTGTGTGTGTAGCGATGATCAGATAACTTGTTATCCGGGAGTAGATGATGTGACAGGTGGGCCAGGAGATGCTTAGACTCGGAGCGAGGGCTAGCATGGGATATTTTGTAGATATATATGTATACGTTTACTATTTTGTTTTTGAGGATATTATGTAAATCCGGCAAGAGCCGTTGACTTTTATTCCAATTTTTATGAAATCATGGATTCCTAGATTTATGGATTTTATTTGTTAAAGTTTTAAAATTTCCCGTATTTTTGGGAAATAGTTCATAATCAATGTGGAATTTAATGAAGTTTCGAATTTTATTTATTTTATATCAGTAATATTCCTTAGGGATGTTACAGATGGATTCCGGAAGATTGCCCTCCTCGGTGTTATCCAACGAGTTTGGTAGTCTTGGGACAAATACAGACTGCGATTCGTATTGGGGAACTCCACTTGGTGTCATGGATCATGGTTGTGGCAAATTTATTCTCGTGTGTGGACTATTAGGTGGTGGCCTGTAGTCGGAGGGGCGAGTAGACACTCGTGGCAACAAAAATTGATCAATGTAATCATCAAAGGATGCAAAAGCAATAGGCGTCTAGAAGAAGATTCGGAGGTCAAGGATTAAAGGTTGTGGCTTGTGAGTCTTAAGAAAAGCAACACTCTTACCGGGTTTTGGTGAACAGGTAAGGGTTATGCTCTTGCCGGGTTTTGGTGAGCAGGCAAGGGTGGTTGCTTGTAAGTCCTAAGAAAAGTAATGCTCTTACCGGGTTTTGGTGAACATGTAAGGGTTGTTGATTGTCCTTCCCAAGAGGCGTTGAGGCGTAGGAAAGGAAACTGGTTGGTTATGAGAGAATAGTATACTATGTGATGAGACTTGGGAGTATTAGAATTGTTGGAATATTGTATGGTTATTTATTATATTGTGTAGAGTAGTTTTATTCTGTTGAGCTCACCTTATCTGCTTGTATTTGACGATGATCGTGTAATGCGTTACATGAGAGCAGATGATGTTGTAGGTGGTGCTGGTGAAGCATAGATTCAGAGAGGGGCTAGCTTGAAGAAAAGCCTTTATGATGTTTTCTTGTTTTATGAATTTTAAACGTTTTGTAATCATTTATCTTACCAGACTCAGAGTTTGTAATCGACAATCATAGTTTGTGGATTTTGATTTATTACGGTATAATAAATGTTGAAAAGTTTCTCGTGTTTTGGGAAAAGGAATTATTATAAATGTGATTTTATACTTATTCCTATTTTAATTATTTAAATTAGTAATATCCGGCCGGGATATTACACTATTCATGGGTAATTGAAGGCGTTGATTTAAAGGATATATCGCGTTCTTTTGTATGGAATGCAAAACGGGGCAAAGCATTGATTTGTAGGATTTCTCTCATTATAGCATCCCGCTTGCTACATGAGATTTGGGAGTGATTCTCACCACTTTACTAAAATACCCCTATTATTTTATGAGCATTGCACCACCATAAGCGACCCAAAAATAACCCACCGTTGCACCATGTCCATCCTTGACGCTGAAGATACCAATAACAACCACCAACAACAACGTCCAACAGAGGCAGATGCATAGACATCCTTCAACTCTGTTGTAGTGAAATGCTTCAACGCCTAACACAACAACAACTTCCTGCCACAAAAAATGCAATAAAAAATTTGGAATAGGTTCCATAAAAAAAGGAATCGGGTAAAAGAAGCATGCATGAAAAGGGAACCAGTTCCAAATGAAAAGAGAATAGGTTCCAAAATCAAAGTAACTGGTTCCATTGACGTCTTCAATTTTTTTTTTACAATTAATAAATATTATGAATAATTTTATTCATCATCAAAAAAATTTCAAAATTAATTACAACTTATCTAAATATCATTTTATATTACTTTTAACACCAAGGACAATTTTGTAATCTTATATTTTCATCAATTAATTTTTTTTATTAGTCATATCAGTCAAATCCTTTACAAACTTTCACCAAATTCACCCTTAAATCAACTCCAGTATCACCTCTAAATCCCTTAAAAAGAACAACATAAACTTCACTCTCAAATTCACCCAAATCAATCATATCTCTCTCCCTCAAATTATTCCTCCCAAAAGAACACATCCTTAGGGTTTTCAAACATTTTAGAGAGATTTGGGAGGAAGATTAAAACAATTTTATGTTTTTTATTTTGTTCTTTTTATTTTACCTATGGACCAAAAATAATGATACCCATGGATTGTCTTTACCCGTGCACCCTTCATTCGTAGCTAAATCACTCTTTGAGAATCTATTTCCTTTTTTTTTCCTTATCAAATCTACCATCATCCGTAGATAGTTTGGTGGGTAATAATAATTTATCTACAAATTTTATTTCATGTGTAATTATATATGGGTAATTTAGCATTTTCTTTGTAGTGGTGGTGAAATATTTTATTGGACTAGATCCCATGGATTTTCTTCCATATTGAAGTTTTTCCACGTTAAAAAAGTTTTCTGCTTGTTGGTTCCTCTCATATCTACTTTATGCAGTTTATCATTTTCATACTATTAATATAAGGAAGATTCAATATGGGTTTTGCTTCTAATTGTTTATTTAATATTTTTATTATCTTCCTAACATTTTTGTTTGTGTCTAGGGATAAAAATGTGGGTCGGTCTACCTTATTTTGGCTCGCTTTACATTTGATCCGCAAAATGCGAGTCGAGTTGGCCCGCCTTGTATAATAAATGCGAACTAATTTTTTTAGTCCACGATTGTATAACGTTTGATCCACAAGTTTGCGACCTAATATGCAACTCACATTTGAATTTTAATAACTTTGTTTTTATTTAATTAAATTAATAAAAATAATAATTATTGTAAGTTCATTTCGTAATATTCATGATTTTATAATTATAATTTTGTGTACAAGTCAATTGAAAATGGAAATGCCTTGTGACCTCTAACTACACCGACTATTTCGTGCATTCCAGCAACTTGAAGAACGAGAATGGCAACATCATTGCAGAGATTTTCGCCATTCCACAAGATGTCGAAGTCAACCTTGAAGTTTACCTTTTTTTTGAGGGATCACCACCAGAGAAGTCATGGTAACACTTTGTAGTATAATGAGTTCTACTTGGCCAAAAGAACACAATTACTCATTGAGAAACTAAATTAAGAAGTTGTGTAAAGGGAGAAGTGTTAAATTAAAAGTTCAGTTTGTAAGTATTTGCAATATAATATATAAAAAAGTGTACATTAGTATTAGTTCCTCTAGATATTATTTATTTTAGTCCTTACACATGCAAATTCTTTTAATAGTTCATGTACATACACTTTTCATTCTATTTTAGTTTTTATGGTTTATGAACGTCAGAGACTAAAATTATTGGACTATTTACGTATATGTGAAATTGTTTTCATACACATCTTAAGTCAATGCGGGTCAAATGCGGACCACCTGATCATTGGTCTGCATGATTGTAGATTATGTGGGGTGAGTAAGTGGGATATAATACTCAACTCACATCACACATTTTCTTACAAGCATGCGGATTGACCCATATAACTCGTCCCACGTTACCATATTTATTTTTGTGAACATATTGTTACACTCATGGTTGATAAGTTTCGAGTTATAAACTAACTTATTAAATTACACTAACATTTAAATTAGTTAGTAAATGTAAAAATACACAAAAGGTATACCTATATATGTTTTATTATATAAATTGAAATTTTACTTTTCAAACACAAATAAATTTTTATGTAATTATAATTTTAAAATTTTTAAAATAATTAAATTCTTTTTAGTACTTTTATCTATTTATTAAAATTTGCATAATTTTTTTATTTAGACAAGTCATTTTATTTAAATAATTTGATATAATAAACATATTAATCAAATTTAATTTTATTATATTTTAAAAATTAAAATTTTTTATTTATCAATTTAAATTACTATATGACTGAATTTGTTTTTTGTACAATTTTCACACCATATATGCAATCCAAAAATTAATTTAATTTATAATATTAAATTCCAATTATATTTTAATTTCAAGCACATATCAATTTAAAAAGTAACTAAGCAAATATTAAATATGTAATGATTATTTGTCTTTATAATATTCAAATAATAATAATAATGATAATAAGCATTATAATAGATAAAACGAATAAGAATAATAAGTACATTTATAAATTTGAAATGACTATAATATTAAATAAGAAAATATATTAAAATTTAAGGAATAGAAAATAAAAGGAAATTAATTGAACTAAAAAGTGACACATGTATATTTGGTTCGGTCTATAGAGTTAAAAGGTCTACATAAGAAAAATCTCATAAAGTCAAATGTCGAATTGAGTTAGCTTGGGGTTAAAGGGTTGTTTTAGGTTGTGTGAAAAGTCGAGTTGAGTTGGTCTGGGTAAAGATTGAGTAGAGTTGACAAGGTTGAAGGTTGTCAATTGGATCAAAGGTCGAACTAAGTCGACCCGTATTAAAGGTTGAGCTAAGTCAACTCAGGTTGAAGGTCGAGATGAATCAACTTTGATTGAAAGTTGATCGAGTAAGACAGAGTTGACTTAAGAGTAAAGCAGGTGAAACATTCACTTTAGGCCTCTAACAAAAAAAAAAGCCTAAAAAAGTTGTTTTAGAACTAATATTTTTCTATTAATTAATCATAAAATTATGTTTAAGAAAAATGGTCTCAAAAAATATTTTTAGTACTAATATACCTCTATTAAATTAATTATAAAATTATTTTTATAACAAAAAAGGCCTAAAAAAATATTGGTACTAATATAATTCTATTAAATTAATTATAAGTTTATGTTTGAGAATAAAATTTAATTAAATTATTATTAGTGTGTGTAATTTTTATTTGTATTAAAAATGATATTTAATGAGTTAAAACCATTTTTAATAGATTATAATTTTGCTTAGAAAAAAGAGAATGATTAGTTATCTTTATTCTCTTATAATCAATTTTGAATTTATTTTTTTCTTTTATCTCTATGTGATATCAATTATGATTCTATTTTTTTCTTTTATCTTTGTATGCTTTAATTTTAATTCTATTTTATTCTTTTATCTATATGTGACTTTAATTTTGATTATATTTTCTTCTTTTATCTCGATGTGACTTCAATTTTAATTTTATTTTCTTCTATTTTTGCGTGACTTCAATTTTGATTTTATTTTCTTCTTTTATCTCTTTACGATTTCTTATCTACTAATTTCACTCTCGGTCTCTCTTTATTTTCTTCTATCTAGAGTTCTCTTTTGAGGGTTTTGACATATTTCATTTCTTGAATCTCATATTATCTATATGTTTTTATTCTCATGATCATTTATAGTATGTTTTTTCTTTCTATTTGTGTTGATGTTGTTTTTATTCTATTTATTGGATTTGTATTAGGATTATAAATGTGTTTCTATTTCTTAATTTTGTTTAGGGGTCTAACGAAGAAGAACAATATGTTATTAATTATTTTTATTAATGATTAATTTCAAAATAAAATTTTAATTTTTATGAAAAAGTTTACACTTTGAGAAATAAAAAGAAACTTGACACTTCAGGATAGTACAAGTTTACACAAGTGGGTTTACTTTCTTGACAACAAGACCCAAATTTTGTTGTTTTAACTCATTCTTTTTGTATACTTATTTTTAGTAATGTTTTATATATTATAACTTTTTATTTCATATAAAAATATATAGATATGTCAACCAAAAAAATTGAATCTGGCTATTAAAAAACTAGAAGAGAAAAGTTGAGACTTTAATTCCATCACAAAAAGAAGGTGTGAATAAATTTATAAAAATAGATTATAAAAAGGATTTAGAAAATACAATTGGCTCCTTGAATGAACAAGATAATAACAATATAGATATAAGTGAAATCAATAATAGAGAAGAAATAGTTAGTGATGAGGATAAGTGTCATTCTCAAACGATAATGATTAAAAATAATGATAATGATATTTTGACCCACTTTTTTTGACCAACTTTTAACCCACCACTCCAATCCCCCTTACATTATCACATCACCACTAAAAAAATTAAAATAGATAATTGAAGAATGATGGAAGTGGTAGGTTAAAATTGGGTAAAAAAAATGGGTCAAAATATCATTATCCTATAAGTATATAAAAAAAATGAATTAACCTTATTATCTATTGGAAAGGAAATGTTAAATAGAATTGATTTTGACAATTTAATAAATAATTTTCTATAAAAAAGAATTCAAAAAATAAATTTTAAATAAAAGACCCCATTTTTAAGTTTGTTTTATGCCTCCCAAACTCTTGAGTTGCTCATAGAGTCACCTTATGCCGATGGTTGATGTGAATTGGTCCAGGCCAAAAGTCAGCTCAAGTTGAAGATTGAACTAAGGAAGTATAGATCAAAGGTCGAGCCAAGTCAACCCAGATCGAAATTAAAGTCAAGTCGTCTTAGATCAAAAGTCAAACTAAGTTCGTTCAAAATGATGGTGAAGACAAATATTTTATAAAATATATTTTGAAATTAATTAAATTCTTATAGTCAAGTTAATCTGAATCGAAACCAGAAAGTCATGCCATATCAAAAATCAAACCGAATTCGTTCAAATTGACGGTGGAAACAAGTATTTTATAAAATATATTTTAAAGTTAATTAAATTCTTAGAGTAGAGTTAAATCTGGTTTAATCCTAATCATAAGAAGAGATTTTGGAAGTCGAGATTATTTAGGGGTAGGTTAGAATTTACACTTCTGTAAGAAAAAAAAAAAACTAAATAAAATAGTTTGTTTCTTATAAAGTTAAAGTTAAAGTCACTTGTATATTAGTTGAAGGTTAAAAAAAAAACTATTTTAAAATTCTTACCTAACACTTTAAAGTAAGTTATAAAGTTTGTCAAACAAGTGAGTAGATAATTTATTGATTTTTACCGAACACGTTCTTAATGTTATGATTTCCTAATCAATGTTGAAAATTTTATTATTATAGAGGAGGAAAGGGAAATTTAAATTCCTCTATGCTTTTTTAGAGATCATTAGAAGTTTATGTAGCATAAAGCCAAGTATAAATATTAAAAAAGAAAATAACCTATTGTTGTAGTACAATGTTTTTTTAAGTAATTCAAATTTAAACCGCTAAAAGGTTGAATTGCGTGAAAACAAAACTATATTTAATTTCAATCATTTAATATAAAATAAAGAAGTGACAGATATCTAATTGTAAAATCTCTAAGCTTCTTTATTAATACTAGCAAAAACAAACGATATGTGTTTGTATTTTTTAATTTTATAAAGAAATTTAAATTAAGATTAATAATATTTATTTTTATAATATATAATTAATTTTTAAAATAGTTGTTAAATAAAATAATTGTTAAAAATAAAAAAGAATTGATAAAATAACGATTAAAAATAAATTATTTATAAAATAATTAATTTTTAAAATAATTATTAAAAATAAAATTGAAAAAATAAAATATGAATACATAAAAGAAAATACTTTTCATTATAAATTATCTAGGTAAACACTCTGTAACCAAAAAATATATACATTTAAAATATAAATTTCAAAACTTTAATGTTAAACACACGCACAAAGCTATTATTAGTTCTTGTTCATGCGGAGAACAAATAACATATGTCAGACACAAGCGTTATCTTACCTCAATCTGCAATCTTCTCATTAGGCTTCCCTCCGACTGGTATATGCCATCTGTAGGTATCTCGGTTTGGACCCAAGAGGGGTTACCTGCAGAAGAGACTATGATGCTCAAGTCAGCAAAAACTCTCAGAAAGTCAAATCTCGTAATTAAGGAAGTAATGAATGCATACCTTTAATTGCTGGAGTCTATACGTATTTATAGATTATTAATTATGTCTAGTCATGTCATGGGCTGGGCCCTGTTTGGGTTGTAGGTGGGCCTGGGTCTTAGGTCAGGCCTCCTAGTTCGATTATCGTGGGCCCTTTGGGACCTTGCTTGGTAGTGCTCTAAATTTGTCAAGTTCTTGCTTGATTATCCTAAGTTATCGGCTTAGGCTAGTTACCCTTTAGCGGCTTAGGCGAGATACTGTTAGTCGTTCATACATGGTGATTATATGCGTCTTTGGAAGCTATGGGGACGGGTTTTACGGCTATAATCAGGCTAAGCCGGCTAGGTGTGGTACACTAATTTCTCAGTCTTTGCCAGTATAATTATAGCGGTAAAAGATGAGAAGTGTGTTTAGCTAGGCCGGCTAAGTGTGGTACGGTTATTAATTACCAATATTAGTCATTAATCAGTGTCTGAAGGCAAAACCAATATGCAGGGGACGTTTTTGAAAATATTAGCAGGGCCAGTTGCAACTTGTTCCTTACTAAATTATGACCTTTGGAGAGACAAAAAGAGATGCTATATTAAAGATTTATATAAAAAATATTATAGTGCTTACAGAATAGATACACCACTGAGATTTCAAATCAAACTGTAGTAATTCACCAAAGCATACTCTCACATTTCTCATGCATCCATTTCATTTTGGCAAAACCAATCTCAGATTACTGTCGTTTATGTCCTTCATTATGAAAATAAAGAAGGGCAAAAATTAATATATTTTCAATGTCAAATGTGAATTAAAATCATTACTTATATGATTAGTAATTGAAAAAGAAAAGGTATAATTGAGATATAATCAAGATTTTATTCACTATAAACTCAAAAAAAAAAAAGTTAGATTCCAATTACTTGATTAAAAGTATATTGACTATCATATATTGCCTTGGATGATCATAAAATTAATTAACTATATCTTATTTCAAATTATCTTTTTTGTTTTTTGATATTTGAATTCTTGAGTACCTTCCAATTTATTGATCAATCAAAGAAAAAAAGATGTTTATTATTTTCTTTAGAGTGTCATAATATTTTGCATATTTTAAATTATTATTAAAACTAAATTTTATTGAATTACAAAAGTATAAATACAGGTAGAAAATAATAAGTAATTAAATATCAAAATTATGACAATCGATAATGATGCAGTTTATCTAAGAATTAATTACAATAGAATAGTGACAGTTAAAAATGTCATAATAATAGAATGATAATAATTTTAGTCCCAAGCGTCGTTTTTTTCTATTGAATTTGTTTTCTAGTAAAAATATTATGTCTGTTTTAATTGACGTTATTTGCCTTTTTTAAATTGTTACTCTATACATAATATAAAATGACGGTTCTTGTGGCGATTAATCTTAAACCGTCATATTATACTATGTGACAGCAACAATTACGATATTTTTGTAAATCGTTACTCAAATAAAAAACGACGGTTAAAAATGACATAAATTACAAAAATAACTGTCGAAAAATATTTACATTTTCTTGTATGATAATTTAACTTTTCTAAAATTTATCATTAGCATTATTTTTTTAATGAGGGAATATTGTCATATAGATGCGTCAAGTTAAGTCAAAAGAATTTAATCAGCAAAAGGTATTAAAAAAAATAGGTCTAATTCATTTTTATATAACTAATTTGCAAGTTATTGATTTTATTTTTAATTAATTATTATATCTCATTATAGGATAAATTCTGAAATTATATTAAAAATAAAAGTTCAATTTATTCCAGAACTAACTTATAAAGCAATGCCTATCTCAACCATATATATATATATATATATATATATATATATATATCATATATTTTTTTTTTTTATATAATATATATACAAAAAAAAATATATATATATTTATATTTACTAATAT
>Ga0214545_1007233_pt1 | contig 18740 bp, 11 predicted proteins | sample CNSS4metaG_FD_160064 | JGI IMG/M metagenome (GOLD analysis project Ga0214545, IMG submission 160064) | Root nodule microbial communities from cowpea collected in UCLA plant growth center, Los Angeles, California, USA - CNSS4 | ecosystem: Host-associated > Plants > Roots > Nodule | place: USA...
TAAAAATAAATATATATATATATATATATATATATATATATATATATATATATATATATATATATATATATATATATATATATATATATTATACACTATATAATAAAAAATATTTTCATAAAATTTAATAGATATGTTATCATTTTATATAAAAACAATATTTACTTAAGATTTAAAAATTTGCATTCTCGAAGACTCCTCTCCCCACTTAATCTATAATTATTTGACCTTTATTTAATTATTATTTTATATTTATGTAATTATATTTGAAGAAAAGAAGAAGAGTGTATGCATATCCATGAGTAGACAAATATCAGATAAAGATTTTATAATCATGATGATTTTTTCTTTCCAAAATATAAATAAAGTACTCAAATTCGCACTCGTTATCTTCAATGATCTCACATAACAACTACGTCCCATAGAGAGAATATGAATACGGACACGTTTAATGTTATATCATAGTTCAAGATAAAATTTCCAATTATTAACTCTGTGAGACTGATTTCAACACATAGACATGCAAATTTCTCTATATTCATGTTTACCATGTTTAGATCTTTGAATGACAAACACTTTTGTTGACCTTCTTTTGAAAACATAGGAGAAATAAAAGAATTTTAAGATGAAAAGCTATCAGAACTTATGATAGTTTGATTAAAAACTTGAATTCCTAAAGAGGAATCTTAAAATGTTCTTAAAATACGAATCTTAAATATTGTTTTGAAAACGGTTAAAACTATTAATGATTTAGTGAACCATATTACTTTATTCCAAATCGAAATTATAGATAAAATCACTTCGTGTTAAAAAAAAAAAAATTAAAATAAAGGCTCAAAAATTTGTTGATTCTATTTTTGTAATGTTTGTTCAATTTTTTTTTTCACATTTAATTATGTCTAATTTTTGTCAATTTTTTCAATTTAATTATTTTTCTAACCGTATTTAAATAGTTAAATTAGAACAGTGTATGTCACGTGTTTGTTTCTGTTTTTTTTTAATTTATAATTTTTTTTAATTTTAAAAAAATTATCCATTTATCATCGGTAATTTGTAATACAATTAAGAATAAAAATCGAATAAAAAGAATTTGATAAAAGTTTAATATGGTAAACGATGTCAAATATTTGAGTATGAAACAAATAATGATGACAAAAAATATTTATATTAATTATGTCTTAGTTCTTCCTATTTTGATTCCCGTTTCTAACCAATCTAACCCTGTTGTGAAGCATCTATTTCGTTCAATTGTCTGGCCATAAAAGTAATTTTCACTTTCCCGCCTGTTTGAGTGTTGGATGGAGAGAGTACTGCATGATTTGATTGATGTTCATGCATTAATTACTAAGGTCAGTTTCTTTAGAATAAAACTTGAATCTATATTTTAAACATGGTTTCAATGCACAAAATCAATTATCATTCTTCGTGCACAAAACCCTTCACCTTCCATATCTTTTTCTCCCCTAAACCAGTCTTTCTCATTCTCTTCTCCAATCACACCTTCATCTTCTTCACTTTACAACTAACACTAGAGAAAACCTCCTCTCGATCTTTTCATCCATCGTTTCACTCAAATGCCAGTGGGAGTCCGACGAGCCTCCACGGTCAACCTAGACGACGACTTTACCACGCGACCACCATGTTCACTCATCCTCTACCACGGTCGACTCTATCCCTAAATCATCCACTACTAGATCTTTGTCGAACTAGGACTCCTTCAGTTTCACCTCCACTGTCCTTTAGTGTTAACATCAGATCTTTCTCCACCCATTACACAGGTTAGAAGGTGAAATATAGGATTGCCTAAATGAGTTCATGATATTTTTGTTTTGGTCTTATTTATCTGGATGATCTTTGATGTTATTCTCAAGCGATTGATGTGTTTCTTCATCATGCGAGAAGTGGTTTCTTGGACCGGTGCAGAAGATTTCCGTATATTTGGAGGGAAAAAATTCAAAAAAAAAATGTGTAGAAAATATTCCATTCCTTTTTACATTTTTATCTACAAATTAATATTTATAATAAAATTTGTACAAAATTAACAAGTTCTAATACTTGTTGCTGTGAAATTTTATGTGCAAAACAAATTAGATAACTGATATATATTTTATCTCTTTTTGGTGTTTGAATCTTCAGATTCACTTTTCTCTGTTTCAGGTAGGTAGCGCATGTATTTCAATGCATGATGTTTTGCTTTCAAATTTTCAACGTGCGGAAGCGCGCGTAACATATATAGTTAGATTATTTCCAGTGTGAGCAAATGGGGGCACAAGAAGGACCCACCATGAAGCCGATGGGTCAGTGGTCATTGACGTATATTCTGCATGCATTTAATGATTCAAGATAGCTTTTATTTCTTGAGAACTATTAATAGATAGCTTGATACTACCATTAATTTGCTTAAATGTCATCATATAAGTTTGAAGGTAACAATTTAAGGTTTGTAGTTTATTTTCTTATAAAAGTTTGATCCTGCTTATTTCAAATTTAAATCATCACTTCTATATTTTATAACAGGTAGACAAGAAGACAGATGGAATCAATATCAACCACTGATTTTTGTAAGTTTCAGTCTTAGGAATTTATTTTATCGAACATTTAAATGTGAATGTTGGTTGTGGTGTATTCTTCGTTCTTCCCAATTTGGATTTGTATTTGGATTTGCAACTTTCATTCGAGTGCTAATGTGATAGCATCCTTATTATACAATTTTTTTTTCTAAAACTTCTACCAAAGGTTTATTTTGATAATATCTCAATAATATATTTACATTATTGTTTTTACTATGACTTTTCTTTTTTGTAGTATTTATACCAACCTTCTTCTGTAACTTTGAGTTTTAAGAAGACCGAAGCAAAAGGTAGGAGCTAAAAAACTAACTATCTTTGAATGTAAATTATGTTTCTTGCATCCTTTTTGAATTATATAGTTACAAAATATTTTAATATAGTTTTTTTTAACAATGTCTTTGTAACGTATTTACATTTTTTCCTTTACCTGGACTTTATAGTTTTATATTCATATAGGAGCTAATGTGCTAACTTCTTAATAATACAATTTGTACTTATGAAGCTTCTACAATAAATTATTTTGTTTTACTAGGATTTTTATGGTGGTATGACATTGTTAGTTTAGTTGAAACGATGAATGTTTTAGGTCACAATTTGTTTGGAGCAAACATCTTTTGGAAGAGCTTATTGAGTGTAAGGTTAGTTTCTTTGGAAGTTCTTCATGTTTGACAAAGTAAAAGTACTTTAAGTTTTAGTAAAAGGAAATACTTTGTTTATGAAGAAATAGGAATTGAAGTTTTAATGAACCTCCTTCTTTACTTTTATCTGATAAACTTTTTCTACCTTTCATGAATAACACAGTTCATGTGGTAACGTGTTGTGTTTGTTTCAAGTGGTTGGCGACAACTATGCAATGACAAAATTGGAGGTGAGGGCTATTCTGATGGGGATTTTGGTTGAAAGTTTGTTACAATTTGTGTTTTTTAATTTTAGTTATTGTCATGAAAACCAATGCTTTTATCATTTTTCTGTGTTTTCCCCATTTGAATAAATTTTTTGTTCTACAGGCACCTTTCAAAGAATTTTATCAATTGAATCCTTCAAATTAATTGGCAACATTTCCTTTAATATAATTTTTCTATATAAATTATGTTGAATGCTTTATATATTATAACTTTATGTCGTGGCTTCTAAAGATATTGATTCTAACATTTTTCCTTTAACTGTTAAACTTTCTGGTGGTAACTGGTATGCATTTAATTGTAGAGAATTTAATATTTGATTATGTATCTTTATTTTATTCTATTATTTTACTAATAGTAATTTAAGAATGTATAATACTATAAGGCTCATTTTGATAAACTGTTTAAGATGATTGGCAGCTTGGACAAAAGTTTTGAAGGTGAATTAATGTTATATATATGCAGTTATTTGTTAAAAACAAGTACTTTTTTTGTTCTAACAATGTACACTCTTTTGATATCATGTTCTCCTTTCATCTAACTGTTATATTCATGCTTGAAGGTATTCCAAGAATTGCTAGAGTTGAAAGATCTGCTGAATATGTAATAGCTACAAATGGTTATGTTGCCCCTTAATATGTAATGACTGGTATAACCTTTGTTTTTCAAATATGTTCAAATTGTAAAAAGAATGGAAACTACGACTTTCAACAAAACATGAATGTGAATAAAACATTTTTGTAGTCATATTTTGTAACACACATTAGCTAGGGTGAAAATTGTTGGATGGACCAAGAAAGATGATTTATGAAATAGCTTCTTTGGAATCAAGTTATTGCTATCACATTGGGGTTAATCCCAATTGTTTTTAGTCCTTTGATTTTGCAACATGGCTACAAAATTTCTTAAAATGATTTATAACTTTCTCTTAAATATAATTTTGATATCATTTTCTCATTAACTACTTGATTTTCTCTTAAATATAGAACGACTAAAAATATTTTCTATGGGTCAATAAAAGCTTTATTTACTTGATTTAATTCTGATATTTTGTTTCAATTTCATAATTGCATGCATGAAGCTTGAGGAGTATCATACTGCCAAGGTTGCTCTGGAGATTGCTTCATTGTCTCTAGCCAACTCAAGATTTGTTAATTTAATCAAAGAGTGTGACAAGCTCATTGCAGGTGATTTTTTGTTCTTTTTAATGGTAAAATCCTCTTTATTCAATTAAACTTACCATGTTAACAATGCTATTAAGTTGTATTTAGTCAAACATAATAAAGAAAAATAAAGTAGTTCTATCTGTGTTGTCATAATTTTTTTCAAGTCCACAATTTTTATTATCATGTGCCTTCCATATAGTTTGGTACTTATTTATTTGTTAAATGAAAAAAGTCTGTCAGGCCAATATGGCTTGGTTGGACTCGAAAAACTTGATAAAAAGTGTTTTCCTATGTTATGCTCCTTACTGTTAATAATCATGGCTTTCAAGTTCAAATATATGCTATCATAAGCTTGATATTTCATTGTATGGTTTGTCATATGTCATAGGTGGCACTTCTCACTGCATGCGTAACCAGAGGTTTAAAGGTTCTCTTTAACGCTAGGATTGGTGCCAGAGCTGATCCAAAAGTGCACTAATATGGACCTGTTTTTATTTTACTTTCTTATTAGACAACAATTTTTTTCAAATGATATTATTGATTGATCAACATATAAAGCTAAATAAGGTAACTAGAGGGTATATGTTCTGTTTACTAGAAGGTAACTGGAGTTGTTTAATGCAAATGCATATTAAGATAGTTTAACATGACACTTTATTTTACTTTAGCATAATATTGATGTGGATTTCAGATTTTTTGTTTTTGTTTTAGGGTTTTTTTGTTATGAGTAACTTAACAATGATTTAAAGCTGTAATTTTTTTTTTGGATAAATAACGTACATTTTAGGATCATATCACATTCCCTTTTTTTATGGGAGATTTTAGCAAGCATCCTCTTAATGTTTTCTGAATTTAAATAATAATATGTTTATGTTATTGGATTTCCTTACAACCCCTGATTTAGCATTGCTCATGCACTTTGCTTAGGTCTTGCATCCTTGCTTGGAGCTAAGGTTCCCATTCTTGTGGATTCTGATATGATTAAGCACAAAGATGATGCAACCACATCAATTGAATCTTAGTTACTCACATGTCTAACTGAAACTGTAAAAGTATAACTTAGATTTATGGAAAAATTATGACAAAAATTATGGGCCAAGAGTAGATATCTGGAGTGTTGGAGTAATTCTATACATCTTACATTGCATTGTAAATTACAAAAGGTTCTTGTGCATTGCATTGCATTCTAAGAGCCCATCTTTTAAATATACTTTTGCTGGATGGAATTACTTCGGGAATGTATTTGTTTGGATTGTGTTTAGAAGATTAACTTTATGGTGACTTAAATTGTTGCCAGTATAGTTATAATGATGATACTTTTGGTATTTGTACTCACGATGTAGTTATTTTGTTTTAAAAGGGCACTAGACAAGACTTTATAAAAAACACATTTTTAAAAGGGGCACTGTTGGTTATGCTGATATCTTGGATACAAAAACTTTTGTATAAAAAAGGATTAACATTGTATGGTATAAATTAGGAATTTAAATAATTTATGCGTTATATTAGGTTTTAAGCTGAAAAATAAAATCTTAATAGGACTCTAAGGAATACTAACAGTTGGTTGAGTGTTATATTATGGTTTATGAGTCAACACTATTCTCTAAATCAAAAGTTAACAATGCAACATAATTGTATTTTTTATTGGTCATTTTTTCTTCTTATTATTAGTATTGTTATTATAATTATTATCAGTATTAATAGTCTTATTAACAAATTTAGTATTTTTATTTTATATGGGACCAAAGTTCATAATAGTAAATTTTAATTGTATAATACTATTATTTTTTTTATTAATTATTATATAATTTTATAATATGACACAAACAAATTCATATGTGAATATATAATTAAGAAAACATATAGACTCGTGCGTAGGCTCCTAAAGATAAAGACTCCCAAAGATAATACTTATCCAGAAACAATTTACTTTTTACATTTTCCATGTTTATTTGGTTCTTAATTTTTTGTTTATTTTTATTGATTTATATTTAGAGAATGAAACCCTGCACAACTTTTAATGAAAATCTAAATTTATCACTGCATTGAAAATCTAAATTTATCATTACTCAAGAAACTATGCACAAATTCCAATGAAAAGATTTTTAAATGTATTTGCATAATGTCTAAATAATGAATACGAAATCTAAATAAACATTTGTATAATTTTTTGTAATTATTATTTTCACTGCTTCTGATAATCATTATTGCACCACTGGTCTAGATAATTGAACCGCTCCATTAATTTGAACTGCTTGAAATAAACGTTTTGATGATTTAATTGATTGGGATTCAAATATTGATATAATCCATGTATGGACAATACTTTTGGCACGGGACAAAAGTTCACAATATGCACGTGATAAAGTTCACAAGACACCTAATTACTATACCTTACCTTCAAAATGACATTCTTCAAATTTATTCTCAAATGTAATCATTTCAATATTTCAATATAAATTAAGTATAACTATAAACTATGTATTGTGTAAACTATGAATTATATCAATATATAATGAACCAAATCAATGGTCTTGAATAATTATATAGTGAAACATATTGTCGCAATTAACTAAAATCTAAATGATATATTTACAAATTCACATAAATTATACCAATAATAACAATACTTTTATTTAATTTTTTACTAATATAATATATAATATTTAAACAAAATACTCACACTAACAAGAACACAAAAACAAAAAGGGACGTACGCACTGATTTCATACTAGTATATATATATATATATATATATATATAACATAATTTTTCTTGTGACATTCGTTTATACTAAAATTTTAATCACTATATTGATATGAATTATAAATTATTCATTATCTAAAAATAACTAGAAATGATAATATTATCATGGTGGAAATATAAACCACATTGATCAAAGCCACAATTATCAATTACTTATGTGATCAAATAATGTTTGTTAAGAAAATAAGTTTTTTAATATATAATAATAGACATAATCAACATACACGTCGTGTCTTTCATTATTAAAATTTGTTCTCTACTATAAATAAATTAATTAATTAATTAATTCTCAATTCATATAAAAGTAATAATATTTATTTAAGAATTAATAATGTAATCATAGATTTTAATTAAATATATGTGAGTAAAATTAAAGGTTAAACCATCTTTCATCTTCTTATCTATCTCTTTTATACATAGAGAGAGAACGGTAAAAAACAAATTTGAGACGCGATACGCCATATCTTTATCTAATTATTTTATGTTTATGAAAGTTAGACTTTATAAATAAGTGTGCAGTATCATGGAGAAAAAAACCCAAAATTTGTTTCGTGAAGTCCAAGTGTCGAGTTTATACATTCTGTGAAAGTACGTGTAATCCTCTCCACAGCTTTCAAAGATTCCTTCTGCTCATCTACATCTTTTCTTTTTTCAACCCCCAACACCCTTCACTCACTAAACCTTTTTCTGTTTCTTCTGCACAAAACTATATCCTTCAATCTGAAATTGCTGCACACGACTTCGATTCTGTTCAACTTTTTTCATTCCGACGTCCAAATCAAGTGCTGTCATTAACAATTTTCACTCCAAGAACGACCCCTCTAAGGTATGTTGCACTTCTTGAATCCCTCTTTGTAACTTCTTCCAATTCATGCGTGTTGCTTTTCTTTTCTGTTTGTTGAAAAATAGAGTCCTTGAAAGTTGATATTTTCTTTTTACTTCTGTGACTATACCAAATTTTCATACTTGCTTCGACTGTGTTGACTGATCAAAACCGAAAATTTAGTTTCAACCCTCAAATGTTCACCTTTAATTATTTTCTTGATTTTTTTGTGAAGGGTTCTTAAATGTTAAGTGGTGGGGTTGGTCGATTAAATTCAAAATCACATTGATAAAATCTGGGGTTTGGCAAATTTTCACAAGAACTGCATAATCTGGGTTGTTTTCTGCAGAAGCAGTGCTGGTTCCTAAAATGTGTTTCTTTTTACATCATCTATTGAGAATCTCATTTGTTCTCATTTGGGTATCATCTTCCGAAGTGAATAATTTCCAATCTCATAACAATCTATGATCACACATTATGATAAATTTGTTCGATAATGTAACAATTTATGATCATGTTATTGAGAAATCTGCCACTTACTCTGTAATGACCATAACCAGGAAAATGAAGAACATGGCAAGAGCAAGAGTAGAAGAGTTGGTGCTGTTCAGAAAGAGGACGAATGAGAAGGAGAATGTGACAGAAAGCAAACAAGAAAACATGTCAAAGAAAAAGTCCAATATTTGTGGTCACAATAAGAAGAATGAAGGAGGAAAGGAGTTGCTGAAGGTGATAAGGGAAGAGACAGAGAAGTTGAGCATAAAAGAAAACAAAGAGAAATCAGGAACACATTCTAAGGTGTGTTATTGTGCACCAACCACTCATGAAGGTTCATTCAGGTGCCGTCTCCACCGCAAGAAACCAGCGACAGATGCTAAGAGCAATCCGAGGATGAATTCTCAGTGCACAACAAAAGTGATGGTGGAGTTTCAGCCTCATTTTTCAATGCTTGGTAGGGTTCCCTCTGTTCAAGTTGGAACACATGGTAGCCTACTCAAACTATCGAGGATGGATTCTGTTTAAGGATTTTGGCTTAGTTTCTTGTTCAACTTATAGGCTAGAGAGGAGTGTTTGTTTCGTGTCATTCTTTCTCCATTCTCATGAATGTGATGTTGAAAATAAATGTTCATACTTTTGTTAAGTAGTTATGAAGATATTCTTGGTGTTGATAAATGATTTTGACAGAAGTCATAGTATTAGTTTGAAAATGTCTTGCTTGAAAATACTTTATTTACGTTATTCTAACCAATATCACATTGAGCTAAATTACTATTTAACTTGGCAGAATAGTATTTAATTTATGCCGATAATGAAGTGGATAAATTATAACACTTTTACTACTAAGATTGTGAAATAAATAATTATTCTTCTTGATGGATGATTATACGAAGGTAATGTTGTGAACAGTGGCGGATCTTGATCAAGTCAAGAATGTTAGAGGGGCCAAAGTAAAGGCCAAAGTAATATGATTATTTGATTTTGATTAAATCATTAGTATAATGTTTTTAAAAAATAACTTATGTAACTGAACAATTTAATCATTAGTATAATCTGTCAGAACATGTGAAGAAGTAGAATCTATGTTGTCTTTCATCTTCACGTAGTTTTTCTTGTATCACTTTTAAAAAAAACATTTATTATTTTATTCTTCATCAATATACTTTTTTTAAATATATTAAAAAATAATTTCTTATAATCTAATAAAAAATTAAGAGACATAATTATTAAAAGAGAAATATATGGTAGTCAAGTCACATAATACATTATTTTTTACTTTTATAATAATAAAAAATGAATATACAAAATACTTATGAGATAAAAAAAATAATTTTAATAACAATTAAATTAATATTTCATTATAAATACGACAAGAGAGTTACATCTTGTTATTCGAGAAAGAAACAAATAAGAAATAAAAGTAAAAATAATGAATATATATATATATATATATATATATATATATATATATATAATTTTATTTTTTTATTTAAAAAAACAAAAAAATACAAGAGTGAAAAACTAAAAAGACAATGAGATAGAAAATAAAAAATATCTTATTAAATATTTTGTTTAATTATTACTATTTCCAAAAATATCAAGATCTTCTCTTACTTTAGTCTCAATTTAATCTCAATTGTTTAGTCACAATTTGATATTTTTAGATAAAAATATAGATAAAAAAATAATTAAACATAAATATTTGTATTCTTTGTTATATTTAATTTTATGTTTTATTATTTATTAGTATTAAATATTTTATATTATAAAAGAAATAAAAAAATATAATTTAATTTTCTTTATTTTTTAAAATACACTATCTATAATTTTAAAAATTTTCAAAATTCTTAAAAATTTCAAAAACATATATTTAATTTAAAAATTTTCAAAAATATCTGGGAGGTCAAGGCCCCTCCCAGCTTCATAGAAGCTCCGCCCCTGATTGGGAATAGTGGATTGTTTTGGGTATTACAAAAGCTAAAGAGGTTCTACATGGTTTAAATTACACATTCTTAAAGATTTAAAGATTTATATATAATGGCTCTTCATATACTTTTTTAAAGTGGATAAAAAAATACTTCTAAAGTGGTTTTTAATAAAGGAGGTGGGTTTTATGTGTACGAAAGGTTTTATATGCATGGTTCACTTTAAATCATGTTAATTTTCTCCTGAGTGTGCAATAGGAAGATTTAGGTTCTTTTTACTATTGGTTTAAATTTTTATTTTTATTCTTTTGTCTTTCGTTAAATATAAACGGAAGTTTATATGGATTTCTCTACTTCTTAGCCTTGTGGATCCTTGGTCTCCACCTTACTTCAACATTGTCTTCCTTTTTCATGACATTCCTCCTTTATTTTGTAGGTTAAAACTTCACTCTATAAATAGAAGTATTTTTTTTTCCTAAATAACATTTTAATTTGTTTTATTCTCTTTTATTTTAAGTTATTTTTCTCTTGAGTGTTTCTTAGTTCTTTGACTTCAGTGTCACTTAATAAATTTTTATTGTACCTTGGGAAGCTTGAACAATACAAAATGAATAAGTTACTGAATTATTAAGGTTAGTTCTTATCTATTTAAAAGGAAACTATTTTTTTTCATATTAAGTCATATTTTACTACATTCTTAAGGACTATAAATAGAAGTATTTTTTTTCCTAAATAACATTTTAATTCGTTCTATTCTCTTTTATTTTAGGTTATTTCTCTCTTGAGTGTTTGTTAGTTCTTTGACTTCAGTATCACTTAATAAATTTTTATTGTACCTTGGAAAGCTTGAACAATACAAAATGAATAAGTTACTAAATTATTAAGGTTGGTTCTTATCTATTTAAAAAGAAACTATTTTTTTTTCATATTAAGTCATATTTTACTACATTTTTAAGGACTTAAGGACATTAACAACTTTACACTAGACAAGCCAAACACTGTTGTTGTAACACTACCATCTTTGCAAAACTTTTCTTAAACATTTCAAAGGTTGAAGTTTTGATTGGTTAAAACTTCTAACACTAGTAGAAATGTGAGTCTACTCTATTATACATGTATAGAGTTATTTTTGCTCTTATAACTTTCAAACCTAACTTTAGTACATAAACACATCAAAGATTGGAATCATGTGAAAAAGATATGTTGTCACATTTTGCTTAGCATATTATTTAATCAATTTTGAATGTGTATTGCTTTGACTAGAAAGCTAAAGGAATTTTGGATTCTTTATTTTCAAAAGCATTGTTGAAGATGTGGTTAAACAAAAGTTTGTTATTGAAAAACTTCTACAATTTTTTACTAACTATAAGTAACAACCGAATAGCAGAAGATGTGGTTAGACAAATGTTTGTTATCAAAATAAAATATTGTAGTGTACTAAGTTAAAATATTATATTAATCCTTATGACGTAACAAGACTTTCTCATGACAATATATTGATGCTCATGTTATAAAAGTATATTATGCATAATAAAGTTGGCAAATGGTCATTAGATTTAATTGATTATTTTCTTTTTTTTCACCTTTAAAACCAATAAAGAGATAACTTATTGCAATTATTTTAGTTGATCATAGTTTTCAAAAATAAGAGGATGTAACTCCATCGTAACAAGTCCATGAACGCTATATTTTGGTGGTTCAAATAATTCTCACATTGTGTTTGGATGAGAGATTTCAACAATTTCAAGAAATTGAAATACTTAGTAATTGAATTACTTACAATTGAATTCTCTTCATCTATTAAACAATTAGTTTGGATGAAGTAATTGAAATAGTTTACATTTCAATTTTCTTGTTTGGATAAAACAATTTGATTTATATTGTACGACGAACTCAACTCTACCCCTAAGTCTAACTTAACTTAGCTCAACCTTCAATTCGGTACGACTAGTCTTAACTTTTGGTTCAAGTCAACCTTCAGCCCAACCCAACTCAACCTTTGGCCTGTCTCGGGCTGGTCCAGTTCGACCTTCGAACCAACTCAACCTTTGGCCCAACCCATGCTGGCCCGACTCAACTTTTGACTTGACCCACTTTGGCTTGATCTTTGGCCCGACTCGACCTAGCTCGACCTTCAACTTGCGTCGACCCCACTAGACTTTCAATTTGGATCAGCCCAGCTTGACCTTCGGCCCAGCTCGATTTTGCTCGACCTTTAGTTCAGGTTAGGTCGACCAGCTCAACCTTCGGCCTAACCTGGGTTGGCCCGGCTTGTCCTTTGGCTCGGCTTTGCTCAACCTTCGAGCCAACTCGTTTCGACTTTCTGTCTAACCCGACTCAAATTTTTGGACTTGTGAACTTTTTTTTTCCTAACTAATGAGCAATTCCATAACTTGAGAAATTTCAATTTCCTTCTTTTTTGAGTGAATTTCAAATTCTACTATTTTAAATATTTGAAATACCTTCTTAAAAATTCTCAATTTTAATTTTTTTTAATTTCTTCATCCAAACATGTCATTTTCCTTGAAAGGATTTCAAATTCTTCAAATAAATGAATCACTCTCTTAAATTGCCCATCTAAACACAATTTATTTACAATTTATTTAGAAACTTTCCTACTAAGTTATAAGACTAGATTGTCCTTAATTGGATCGACAAGAACATTTAAATTAGATAGATCAAATCAATTGAGTCTGACAATTTTCTTTCTACTGTAACAAATAATATTAGTTTTATGTTCTAATGAAGCATGTTTATCATGATTTACCTAGTCACTCATAATTTAATTTTATCTACGTGTTGGTATCATAACTTAAGAAAGCTTAAACGGTATAGCTATTTGACAATTTTTGTTTCAATTTTAAATTTTTTTATGGTTGAATATTTTATTCTAGTCAATATCAAAATTATATTACTTGTTCTTACCAAAAAGAGCTTGAACCTTCTAAGGTAACGTGAAAGGATAGAACTGTCATTCACGAACAGGTAAAGGGGAGATCCATTCATAGAAGATTCTCCAACGCTTAAGTCAATTAGAACATATGTGTGTTTATAATATATGAATAGACGAGGGAATAGTCTAATATTTCCTGTGAGAATGTTCTTCTTTTATAAACATTGGTGGATCTTGAAATTTAAATAGAGATTGATATTCTAATAATGTTGATTGGCATAGTCATCATATTTTTTTATTTCCAAATACTCATGTTAATCGTCATAATTGTGGCATTTGTGCCATGATATGCTGACAGTTATATTCGTGGGAATATAATATATAATATCATGCAATCACAATTATGGTTGTATTTATTATGAGAATAATAATAACAATATATTGTAGAAATATTCTTTTAGGATATTTGTCATGTTATGCTTGATTAGGGGGTACATAAGCCACGCGAACTCAGAGCTCCATATAAGTGAATGAGATTAAAGAGCAAGTGTGTGTTAGATAACCTAGTTGGAGTAGTATTTGTCCATTGTCAAAATGGAACTCAGGTTTTGAGTTGATAATTAGTCTTCATTTGTACATGTTTTTAATAAATAAAATTATCTTTTAAGTATTGTTTAGTTTCTATTTTCTATAATTAGATAAATTTATGGTTTTTGGTATAAAAATAAGTGTTTTGTGAAAACTGTTAAAATTTTGTTTTAAAATAATAATTTTGTTTAGATATAAAATTATGCTTTTCTTTAGGAAACTGAAAAATAACATAAAAATAAGAAGTGGACTATAATTTTATTTTGTTTAAATAGTTTTTTTCTTTATGAAATTTGTACTTTAACCCTTACTTTATTTTCTGGTAATTAGAGATGTATCCCTTAAACAACGGTTTACTTTTTCTAAACTCAAGCATTTGACCTAGTCAAATGGTCCCAAGTTTCTGACCTAGGCTGAAACGAGTGAGCGAGAGCTGAAGTAAGAGACTTGAACTAGGATACACGAACTAGGAACTTAAAGTTGAACCAATATTGTGCAAGGGTGAATGTTTGTTTTAGTTCTTGCTCTTCCTTCGGTGTGTCCATGAACTAGGTTGTGTCTGGCCTGAAGAAATGTTTTAGACACTGCATCGTGCACGCATCCGTTGTGTGTTTGTAGTGTGTCCGAAGTGAGGAAGCAAGTGCCAAATTCGTGTCGAAGTTTCATAGGATAAAGAAAAATAAAAAAAGCATGATTTGTGGTTAAAGTATGTACATATCAAAGCAACAAGATGTAAATAACTTATTATATATAAGACCAAAAGTTGCAAGATGTACATATCTCTGGCCATTTTGGATTGCACGTAAAAGTTACAAAAAGATCTAGGAATCCTACATGACCACATATTGCCATCCCATCAAAATATAATTGATCCATAAATCTCCTACCACCAACAAAGCTAGATGGAAGCACAAAACGTTTTCTTTTTTGTGAAGCTTCTGTGTAGCTATCATTGCTTGGTTGACAGAGGTTACTGTATTTGTCAACCCCCTGAGCTTGGACTGATTGTTTTTGATGAATGATAGCCTTTCAGACTCAATCATTGTATATCCATCTACAACAAATTGTTGGAATAATCTTCTTGATTTAAGAATGGTCATTGGCTCACATTGTCGGGTTTGAATTCTGAAACAAAACCATTCCCTAATTGTTAAGCGGTTACGTTTCAGTGCCAAAGAATCACAATGACTAATATCATGCCTATATCCATCTTCACCATAGGGAAACAGCAGAGGATACTGATATCCCAAGTAGCTTGTGTGCAACTCGTTTATTCTTTGTAATTTTCCTGTTCTGCTTTCCATAATAATATCCCTAGGAGATGCAGTGTCAACATCTCCTACGTTTCCCAACCTCAATTGCTTGCATTACTCAATATACATTAAAACATACAATACATCAAAACGGGTATTAATAAAAGCAACCAATTTAATAAGTACTCACTATGGACTTGTCCTTATGAAGCTCTAATTCATCAGAACAATTTTCCTTAGCTTCAACAATCTCCATTACCTGCAAAATTTGATTTGTTTAGTTCCATCTCAAAATACATGACATAATCAATACACAACAATTAAAATTACAACCTGAATTTGTCCAAGAATACTACTAATGTAACCTATAATTTCACGATCAGTTGAAACTCTCATTACTGAAGCAGGTCGGTTATTTCCTTGTGGCTTGACCTTGAAAGCCAAAGTACAACCCAAAAGAACGTCTAGATCCTCCGGAAAACACTTAGGATCCTCCTCACCATCCTAATATATTTTGAAAAACAAAGATGAAATGAAATGAGTATTATTATGCCACTATTATATTACTAATGGAAAAGTAAAGATGTACAACCTTGATCATTTTCTTTCGCAAATCACCAGCAGAAAGACCAATTAAATTGATGTAGTCTTGGTCCCAAAGCATGAAGTTAGCAACCTTTTTTCCATCGGTCACTTGAATTTCAAGTTTGTACCTGAAAACATATATTGAATCATAAATAAGATTATAACATACGTAATCTACTAAGCATTAATTAGTAATTAGCAAAATAATTTTACTACACAGCTATTACTAACCTCATTTTGGATACTCATTATAACCATCACAATTCAAACACTTAAAAGAACCAACTTCATATGTTCTTTTTGCGCATAAGTTACAAACCAAGTAACTCCATCCATCATTTCCTAAGTTAAATTTAAGTGTATGTGCAACAGTAACACATGAAATCTCCTAGAACAATAAAAGAAAGATTAATAATAACAAAAATCAATTATAAAAGTATACAAAATCAAAAGTACCTCTATCATAGTCAGGATCTCTGAAACACTCTTAACAATAGTTTTATACATAAACCTATCAACATGACTAATCTGGGAAGATCCACTATATTGGCTTCCCTCCTCGAAAATTTCATAAGCAGTAGTTCTACACAATAAACATTAGTTAGTACTTATCAAATACAAAGAGTTATAGAATAACATAGTCGTAATACAAAACTATTACTTTGAAAATTCCTTCCTAAATTCAGTCAGTTCAGATATATCATCTCCCAAAATCAACTTCGATCCATTCCAACAATTAGACAATGACACCGGCCATGGACCTATATACAAAATAATTGAAATAAATTTCCAATAATGTAGACTAATAAATGTAACAAACATTTCGAAATACAATGAAACCTGAGGTAGCCTTTATCTTTGCCTGAGTAAGAATAATAGCCGGATAAGGTGTTTCACGACTTTCCCTCCAATAACTAACCAACCGCATACAATATGAATCCCAAAGAGTGCAACAAATTGACGCACCACTACAATATAGAAAAAAAAAACAAATTCAAAACAACATTAAAATGAAATAATAAACTTAATCTATGACAAATAATAACATTACAATCAATTGTACCTCAAGTCCTTTAGGTCAAAGACAACATTTTTGGAACTTGGTTTCTCCTCCACATTATCCACCACACCAATGACATCTAAAATGGAAAAACAAAACAGTAAGTAAACACAACAAAAAAATAGCAAACAGATATGAATCAAGGACAAAAAACTTACCAACCAATCTGCAGAATAGTTTCCATCAATGATATCCTTTATACTCTTGAACTTCCAAACTTTTGCAGGAATACTGGCAATTGGTTGTCGTCATACAGACGTTTCTCCAATAAACAATAGCTTAAAAGGGTGGTCACAAACTCTATATTGAGCTCTGTTGTTATGAATTTTGAAGTTATGCATTATATAACTTTTTCCCTCCTTTAGCTTGTCTTCCCACGTAGCAATGTCTTCCTTCTTAATCATAGCAGGGATAACATCACCCTGACCAGCATAATCATGCATAAACATCAAATATATACACATAGACAATACAATGATACAATGACAATACAATCATACATTACCTTTTGATCTGTCAGAATCATCTCCATATTTCGTTTGGAATCCCATGACTCAACAAACCACAGATCCACAATTCGGACAGCAAGTTTCAAAGTCTCCCTTTTTCCATCAATATCCTTGATCATATCAAATTTCCTTGCCATCTAATACATAAAAATAAAATAGGTCAACTGCTTTACAGGAAAAAAAACTATACAACTTCAAAATAACAAAACACATGAACAAATTATATTCAACAATTTCTAAATAAAAATTAGGTATAATTAGTCGCAACGTACCCAGTTTCGTCCCAATGTGTCTAAATGATACCCGCTTTTAACTTTGCATCTACTTAGTACCCAAATTAGTTAATTTGCATCAATGTGGTCCATCCTGTTAAGTTTTCAGAAACGCCGTTAACACACTAGTGCAGGAAAGAGTTTCTGCCGCGATTATTTTAGTCTTTTGGCCCCAGTTTAAGACCCGAGGTATATATTGTCGAGGTAAAAAATGTTACCTTTCTGCCTCGATTTACACCTGAGGCATATTCAATCATTACTGCCTCGGTTCTAGAATAACCGAGGCCTAATATAGACATTAAAAAAAAATTAAAACAACCCAGCCTTTCTGCCTGAGTTCCATTATCAGATTCAATGTCTATTACACATAAACACTCACGCACCCAAAGCACAAAAACAGTGGCCATTTTAGAACCCTTTTTTCATCATTATCTCATCTTCATCTTCCCGACCACCATTGTCGGGAAGATCCCCATACGGCTGAAACTGGTTCGGCAACCCAATCGGCTCCGCGGTCACGCCACCCAAGTTCGCCGTGAACAACAGCCACTCTCCGTCCCCATTGAAGCACACGTGATTCAACCTCTCCCTCTTACCCTCCACCCCTTTAGCCACTTCCACCCTCTGCAACCCACTCCCATCTGGTCTCACCAAATAAATCCCAAACACCTCACTGTTCTGCGCCTCATGCCTGTTCGACAAAAACGCTATCCTTCGAACGAAGGATGATGGCGTCGGAACTTTGAACGAAGACGACAATGAAGGCGAACCAAAGGCGACGAGCAGCACCAGCGAACCAGAGTCCCTCACTACGTGTGGTGGCATGCGTTTGTCGTCTGTGGTGCAGCGACGAGCAGCACCGGCGAACCAAAGTCCCTCTGCTTCTGCCATGTCTCCACGACGTCAGTGTGCGCAATGGTGGTGGCGCGT
>Ga0214545_1007236_pt1 | contig 18737 bp, 11 predicted proteins | sample CNSS4metaG_FD_160064 | JGI IMG/M metagenome (GOLD analysis project Ga0214545, IMG submission 160064) | Root nodule microbial communities from cowpea collected in UCLA plant growth center, Los Angeles, California, USA - CNSS4 | ecosystem: Host-associated > Plants > Roots > Nodule | place: USA...
TATATTGATATATATATATATATATATATATATATATATATATATATATATATATATATATATATATACACACGTGAGTTATAGATATCGAGAGATTGTGGTTCTATATTATATGACATTGGTCTTACACATATATAAAGTATTTGACACCATTCTTATCCCAAAATCTCAAGATAATTATGTTATGAGCCTTTAGTTTGATATAATGTTTAATTTTGTGTATTTTATCTAATGTGAGAGTTTGACTCACACTTGGACTATTTTCAACAATCGTTCCTTGAGGATGAGTTCCTTTTTTGTCTCGTATGACAAAAATATATATAAACTCATCAATGACATTAGAATCGATGATTCGGATTGACTGATCGCATAACTATAACTAAAAAGGATGATCGAAGTGACTGAAAGAAAACCACAACAAAAAAGATCATCATTCAGATGAGAGGAAATATATCATATAAAAAAAAGGAAAGGTATGAAAGAAAAAATTCCAACAAAATTTTAGGTTAAAATTTACAAATGTAATAGTTAGCTTGAAACTTTTATCATATAGGTTCATTGTGATTCATCCATAACTCTCAACTATTTATATTATAACTTTGACTCTCTAAATTCATGTTTAGTTAATTTTTAACTTATTCGTAGTTTTAATGATGCATATATTTTATCATGTTTTAGTGCTTAACGTCATTTGACGAAAATACAAAATAAATTTTTTTTTTGAAACTATTCGAGCTTAACTTTATAATGTTTTTTTTTTCAATTAATTTGTCTTTAAAACTTGTAATTAAAGATGGGCACTAAAAGCTAAAGTAAATTATGGAAACGGAACATCGATTTTAATTCGAGGACAAATACATAAATGCCTAAGAGAAAAAAAAAATACTAATTATTACTGGTGATCGTTTGGTTGAAACAAATCTAGGTCTACCTAAGGGATAAAAGGGAATGGTGTTGACAGAGAAGAATTAGGATATGAATTTTTATGTCTTAAAAAATATACCCACATGTCCTAAAGTACAACCATACACACTCAAACAGCACTACGTAGGATATAAACATAAATACTAAATTCGCATGATAAAAAGTGGAGGAGAAATGTATTTTCATAAATAAACTTTGTACCAGTTAAAAGAAAAAGAAAAGAACAATATGAGTATTTTGTAACATAATTGAAAATAGAAACAAAAACACGTTTGTTGTTTAATAATGAAGTGTGGTTTCCACCAAAATGATGGCCAATGAGTTTCATTTGAGAACAAATTACAGTAGGCTAAGCTGACTCTGTAGACTAGAGGACCATACTTTATAATCAATCTATAATAGATAGACAGAGAAGACAAGAGAGAGAAGAAGAAGAAGAAGAAAAAAGAGTACCACACCACTTCTTTAGAATTTGGAAACGACGATTCAGCTGTCTCCGGAGCGAAATAATCACCGTCGGCGACACCATAAAAGAAGCTTTGGTCATTCCAAAGGATTTTTGGAGCGAAAGAGAAAGAAAAGTTCTGTAACCGAAGCAGTGAGAGGGAGTTAACAGTACATGAGATAAATTGTGTGGCAGGATCGTTACGAGAGGCAAAAAGGAGGAAACTTGTTAACTCTTCATCATTACTCACTCACTCGCGTATAACTGTCTTGTCTCGCCATCTATTTCTCTCTCCTTTGTATTCATGGGGTAATCTCATCTGTTATTTCTCACTCTGCACTGCTTTCAGCTTTTGCCTCTCTTTCTCTTCTTCTCTCTCTACGACGCCGTTTTGAATGGCACATCTGGAAGCTCCCGTCAGAAGTGTGCCCAGTTCTCAGCCAGAAACAGGTCAATGGCTTATGCTTCGTTGGGATTTTGTGGACCTTGCTCTGCTTGGTTGCTTAGAAAGTTTGACAAATAAAAACAACTGGGTGTGTTTTTTTTTTTTTATGTTTGAAGCACTTTGTAAGGTTCTCAAGGAGGTTTTTTTGTGGTTTAGAGGAACTTGGGTCTGCGCGGTTTTGGTTCAATTGTTGATGTGTTGTGTCTTCCTTACTGGGACTGTGTTTTGGAAGGAGAGTGAAGGGGAGAAGTTGTTTACTTTCTGAGAAACCACGCAGAGCATTGCCTTTCATTTGTGAAAACGAGGATCTTACTTAATTGTTTTGATTTATGTTCGCTTAGGTGTGGGAGATGGTGATCTGTACACGCAGCTATGGAAGCTATGTGCGGGGCCTTTGGTGGATGTTCCTTGCGAAGGGGAGAGAGTTTTCTACTTCCCGCAGGGTCACATGGAACAAGTGTGTTTTTTTTTTCGTAGCTTTCGTTTTTTTTTTTTGTTTGCTTTGAAATTTACGAGAGTTTTGGTCTTATTTTTCGGCAGTTGCAAGCTTCCACCAATCAGGGACTGAACCAGGAGCTGAGCCAGCAAATTCCTCATTTCAACCTCCCGTCCAAGATTCTCTGTCGTGTTGTTCACATTCAGTTGTTGGTAAGTTTCTTATACCTTTCATTGCATATTTATTATTGTAATTCATGTAATTATCATAAGATTTTATGTTAATTTGTAGGCGGAACAAGAAACAGATGAAGTTTATGCTCGTATCACTTTGCTTCCGGAGTCAAATGTGAGATTATAAGTGTTTCCCATTTTTTTTTTTTTTGCTTCGGTCGTGCGGATCCGTTTAGTGACTCTGAGAGAATTTGATTGAGTTTTTGAACCCAATTCCCTCGTTATTACTCTACCTGGAATGGGTTTGTTTTGTATTTGGCTTGCTTTACGATTTCCTCTGCGACTGTGAAATACATAGTAATACTAAAGGAAAATAGTTTTTCAGGTTGAAAGTTGAGAGTATTTTTTCTAAGGAGTTATCTTGGTTTACTTTTGTGGTTTTCTTCAGCAAGAAGAGCCAACGAGTCCAGACCCAAGTCCACCCGAGACCCAGAAACAGAGTTTTCACTCTTTTAGTAAAATATTAACTGCTTCTGATACCAGCACTCATGGAGGATTTTCAGTTCTTCGGAGGCATGCTACCGAGTGTCTGCCTCCATTGGTATTTACCTCTCTCAGTTTCCTTTAGCCTCAATATATTTAATGGAACCCCAACTTTCCTTATTTTCACGCTTGCTACTTTTTTCTATGTATTGCAGGACATGACCCAAACTATCCCCACTCAGGAATTGGCAGCAAAGGATCTTCATGGGTTTGAGTGGAAGTTTAAGCATATATTCAGAGGTAATTTTGGTTTAATATTTCAAGTATTTTTTGGGGATTTATGACCATAGTTAGTATGAAATAAAATGAAAGCCAGTGAGCGTAAATTTGCTTCTCCCATTTTGTAAACATGATCAGGTCAACCAAGGAGGCACCTGCTCACAACTGGCTGGAGTACATTTGTGACATCCAAGAGACTCGTTGCTGGAGATGCTTTTGTGTTTCTGAGGTTTTAAAACTTAGGAACCTTATTGTATTATTGTCTCTGATGTTGTTTCATCTGTTATGATGGTCTGTACTTTGGTTTTGACATGATTGTTGCAGGGGAGAGAATGGCGAACTGAGAGTTGGTGTTAGGCGTGTAGCACGACAGCAAAGTCCCATGCCTTCTTCTGTGATATCAAGCCAGAGTATGCATCTTGGAGTGCTTGCCACTGCCTCTCATGCATTTTTGACCAGTACCATGTTTGTGGTGTATTACAAGCCTAGGTGGGTAAACATGTTAAAGTTTGCCTTTGGTGCCACAGACCTTATAATTACAATGTAACAGAATGTCTAACCCTTGTTCCACATGCCTTTCGATACATTCAGGACCAGCCAGTTTATTATTGGTCTAAACAAATATCTAGAGGCAGTGAACAAGTTTTCAGTTGGCATGCGTTTCAAGATGAGATTTGAGGTGGAGGACTCACCTGAGAGAAGGTATCTATTTTAGTACATAAGCAATTAGTGTCCCCTTGAGTTATATAGTTGGTCCTTTATTGTCATGTTACTTTAATTTTTTGGTCAGGTTTTCTGGTACTATTGTTGGGGTTGGGGATGTTTCTCCAGGATGGCGGAACTCTCAATGGCGTTCGTTGAAGGTTGAACTTAGACCTAAGTTTTTCCATCTGAATTCTTATTCTGTTTGAATTTAGCGTTTATAATGTTTTGGCCATTCAGGTTCAATGGGATGAACCAGCAATAATTCCAAGGCCAGAGAGAGTTTCTTCGTGGGAGATAGAGCCTTTCGTTGCTTCCACTGCTCTGAATGTGACCCAACAAGTGGTGAAGAGCAAGAGATCCAGGCCTCCTGAGGTTTCGTCTTCTGGTACAACATGTTTCACCTAAATCAGTTTTCTTGTTTTTTTTTTTTTTCAGAAAAAAAAGGGATCTAATCTAAAACATGTGTTGGTTGTTTAAGGATTAAATGAGCAATGAGTTAAATTATGTGATGGTTGGATGTAGAAATTGGCCCCAATTCCCCTGGTGCGGGTTTGTGGTATCATGGAGCATCGTTATCGCATGACCCTACTGCATTGGGTGGCAGTTCAGAGGTGGAAAGCAATGAAAGGGCAGTAATATGGTGTACAAGGATGAAAGAAATAAATGCGAATCCCATGAATGGTAACAAGAGCAGCTCGAGCAGAGTGGGTGTGGAAGGAATGTGGCCATCTTCCCCACATTTGAGTGTGTCTTCGAACCTTTTTCCGGACCCCAAAAACAGCAAAGCTGTGACAGCACAATCAACTGTCTCTGGGTATGCCCCTGTTTCATCTAGGACGAATGATGATTTGGCACATGATCCCGTGGAATGTGGTAAAAGAAGTGAGAATCCCATGGAGTGTTGGGTGTTCGGAGTTAATTTGACTAACAATTTTACTAATGTTGCCCTCCCCGATAAAGAACTAGGATGTCCACCTATAATAATTCCTAGTGGTCCCAAAGATTCTATTCCTGTTGCTGCATGTGAAACTCAGCCTAGTCAGAATCACAATTATTCACTCTCCAATAAGCTGCACAACCAAATTATTTCTGATGGATCACCCAGTGAGAGACACGCCAAGCACCCCACACTACCATCCACCAGGACTCGGACCAAGGTATCACTAATAATTTTCTGTACATTCCTTTTCCTATTTTCTGCAAACTCAAAAAATGAATAATACAAATAAGATTGTTTTTGGTGTTTGAGAAGGTGCAAATGCAAGGTGTTGCTGTTGGTCGTGCTGTTGACCTCACTGTCCTAAAAGATTACGAGGCTCTCATAGACGAGCTTGAGAAAATTTTTGATATCAAGGGAGAGCTTCGAATGCAAACCAAATGGGTTATTACTTTCACTGATGATGAGAATGACATGATGCTCGCGGGTGATGATCCATGGCCGTAAGTAGTAGTTTTAGCGCCATTACTTTTACCTGCAACTTCAAAAACTGGACTTTAATTCTGAATTCTTTTTCATTTGCATTGCAGTGAATTCTGTTGTATGGCGAAGAGGATTTTCATTTGTTCGAGGGAAGATGTGAAGAAGTTGAAAAGCAAGGATTCTGGTTGTTCATCAGAGGGTGAGGAGACTTTGTTGAGCCAAGATTCACAGAATAGGGAGGAAACTCAGCAAATCTCTTGCGATTTGACAGCTTAACCTTTTTAGTTTTGTTTTTTTGGTTTGGAAGGGGTTTAGGGTGCTTCATGGTTTGATTTGTTCAGTTTTATGCGACTTTAAATTGTAGAGTAGTGAAGGTGTGTAAGTGGACTAATATAATATATAACTACATTTAGGCACTTTTTATTTGTGAATACTTTTTTTGGGGTGCATAATCAACCATGCCTCTTCTTTTTCTCCCTCTGATCGATCGATTGAATGAATGTTATTGTTGGGAAATGACATTACCTACGACAATGGCACCAATTCATACCAAATTTACGTGGTTAGAACTAATCTGTCTACATTTTCAGAATCACCACTCATATTATTTGGTACAAGGTAAACATTATTAGATTGGCGCTTTCCTTTACTGATGTTACAACTCATACCCAAACAAATAACAATGCCCATTCTCGTGTTATCATTATTTCTGGCATAACATTTAAATGTTTCCGTGTTGGGTAACGACCCAACACTTAACTTTCTTTGGAAATCTTTTGCTATTTACATAATTTTACCGTTGTAATTACTTCTTTTTCTATTTCTCTTACGGATCACAATTTGTAATGCAATCAAATTACATTATTTATTTTTCAAATGATTTTCAGTTAATAAAGCTTTTGAAGAGTTTATGAAAAATTTCTTGGGTTAGATTAAACGTCCCTTGTCTTCAAGTGATTGGTTAAAGTGGTTTATTTCATTAGAATAAGAGTGTCTTTTTCCATGGATATCTGTAATGTAGGTAAAAAGCATCCGTGAATAAATAAAATAAAATAAAAGCGATTATGATGTAGAGGTTTTTCATTATGAGTTGTTATTGTCTTTCATTTAATGTCTTTTGTAAAGGTGTTAAATGAAATTAAAGCATATTCAATGATGATACGTAACGAGAAATTTATTCCATGTGCGCCGGAGAATGTCACTTTTCCAGATGTTACAGATTTATAGACAGGAGATACAAATGTTTGTGCGAATATAGAATTATGTTTGTTGCATTGTGTACCAAATTGGAGGCTAAGGTTGCTTCCAACAATAATATCCTCAATTTTTGTTTTCATGAAAATAGAGAAGATTGTTTTTGAAAATGGTATAGTCAAAGCAAGTGTGCTCATAAGAGGTCAAAAGGAAGTGTGTTTGTTTTAATCGCAATAATCAGACAGCCACTGTCTCTTCCTCTAGATGCATCTCACCTTTGGGTCACCTTCTTTTTCCGCACTGGAACACTTTGCGCTTTGCCTTTTCTTTTTCTAATATAAATAGAATTTAGATTTAGATATTGTAAGCAAATATTTGATTTTCACCTTTTCAAAATTTGAAAAAATAGGTTGTGATTATTAAGAGTGGAGGCATTTTCCAGCATGTATTGATGAAGATGGTGAAAATTGAATGCAAATTTATTGTTGGTGAAAACAAGAGAATCTAAGTGGGACCTTTGTATGATTTCCGAATAAGTGTAGAGCTAAATATAGGTGATCTAACATAAGATGAATCAAAAGTAAACACAAGTAATCGATGTGGAAGCATCTTCGGTTTTTCTTGCGTCACAACACAACACCACCCTCACTTTTTCTTTGCATGTTTAAAAGGTGTTACTTCTATAATCTTTTTCAAACATAATGCCTTCTTTCATTTTTTTTCTAATAAACATATCTTTGCGTCAACTCTTTTATTCGTAAAGATATCAATTTGTTCTCAAATTCTTAAAGTCTTTAAAAATTAAAAAATATATATATAACTTCATTTTCTCAAACTTATTAGTAACTAAATCGACTTTTAAAAAACTTTTTAACCATTCAAATTCATGACATGAAAACCAACAATTTTTTTTTCTTGAAAAATTTAGGATTTGTTTTTTCTTAAAATAGTAATCAAAATCATATTTATTTAAAATTTCACAAACTACAAATATAATCAACTCTACTTTTTTTTACCACTTTCTTTTAAAGTTAGATAAAAAAAAGAATTCTTTGGTTGAAAAAACTAATACAGCCAGCGTCGGCTGCTTCCCCAGAATTAGTATAGTTTAAACATACATTAATATGCTATAATTTGAAGTAAAATTTATAAATACATATAAAGATTGAAATTAAAATATATAATTTTATTGATATCTCATGTAAAATTTAAAAATTTTAAATTCAATTTAACATATAGTGTTAAACTTTACTTTGCTTAAAACTACTAAAAAAATTATGTTTATTGTTGTTTTTGAATAAAGGAAATATTTTACATTTAGTTACGTCCTTAATGCTATAGAAAATAATAAACAAATACTAATTTAAAATATTATTATTGGTTGTGTGGTGATAGGTCCAATATTATTGGGATCCAGACGAGCAAGACGATCATACGAAGAATATCTATTCAAAATTCACATTTGTATGGGTTTTTGGTTATTTACGTGTTTTTTATTTATTTATTACGGTTTAATGGAATCCATGTAAAATTTTCAGTAAATAATTTCACGAATAAAAAACAAGTTCATAGGGTCTCATTTTTGTTTTTCTTTTACAAATCATTTTTTAAACCACTCAGAAAACAAAAAAAAAGTAATATATTTTAATATTAAAGATACTAATAAATGAAAAAAAAAATTGAGAGACACTGGAACTAGATATTATTATATAAATCGCTATTTAAAATCTTAGGATATCTTAAATTTTATATATTTTAGAAGGAAAAAATATATTTTTTATTTATAATTTAGATACCTCCCATATGGATCATTTCTTTTAGCTCGGCCCAAATTGTCCTACTACTTAAACCCAATTTCAAAAAACAAACCCATTAAAAAAACCAAACTGACTTTAAATTTTAGGTCAAACGAAACAATTATATTCAAATGTAGTTTTACTGAATTGGATAAATATCATATTAAAATCATTAACCAAATTAGTGTCTTAGGAAAGAGGTGTTATATTATTATCTGATTAAAACACACGTTATAAAAAAAGTTCATTTTGGTATTTTAAAATAAGCTACTAGTTGAAACAATTTTATTGTTTAGTGTACGACCAACCGTTGCTGGATTATGTGAATCGATATATATTATAAAGTTATTTATCTATCTCTATATATAATATTGTTAATATAAAAATTTTATTATATAATTATCATAAATATAAGGAAATCAGTACTAAAAATTTTATTATATAATTATCATAAAGAATTTTTCCTGCTATTTTTTTAATAATTTTAATTGGCAAATAATTTCTTTGTGAATTATTATTTTCTACAAAATTATAAAATTCGTAAGTATTTTCTGTAAAATTTGTTGTGAAAAGTGTTTTATACAAAATATTTTACAAAAAATTTGGTAACAATTTCTTGTAAATGTTTTTCATAACAAAATTTATGTATTTCCTAAAAAAGAAATCAAAATAAATTTTATAGGAAATATAAATTTTTTTAATAGTGAATAGAGTTTTATGTATTTATTTACACGGATGAAATATGAATTGCATGTGAACTAAATTGCCTTCTACAGGGAGGATTTAAGTTAAGTATTTTTGCAAAGATAATTCATTATTTCATTTAATACGTAGTATGAGTTTTTTTTTTTTTAATTAGATTCAAAGTGCTATCAATATTATTTAATTTTCATTTGATATGATTGAATTACACTGATATAAAAATAAAAAATTTAAGATAAATAAGTTACCCTAACTTAAAAAAATTATTATATTTTAAATCATTGTAGGTGGTAAATAAGTAAAATGTTACAAAACATGAGCAAACTTTTTGTCTGAATAAGCTAAACATTTTATTGAAGCTAAGTGGAAGCATAGAGAAATAGGTTAAAGTATATTGAAAGTTATGTTTTTGTAGAGACCAAACATTGCTTATCCGAGTTAATATTGAATAGTACATAGGACAATCATTCCTTCAAAACCTCCTTTTAACTAAGTCACCTACGTCTTCACACAAAAAGCTTCTAAATGTAGATTATTAACCTTTATAAGTTATTCATAAAATAATATTTCTATTCTTTCAAAATCTTAGGGATGACCTATCTTAAGTAACAATTATCAAGACAAATAAAAATAATGAAATAACCTCGAATCTTCAATAATCTAAGGATTTTATAAAATTTATCGAGTTTCAACCATAATCACGTAAACGGATATCATAACAAAAATGTAAGAAAATGAGACATTTTTTATATTATGCAAGCATATTTTAAAATGAAATATATGTATTAAAATACTACTTACGATATATTGTTTTGTTTATACTATATTTTATTCTATTGTTTTATGGATCGGAACAAAATAGAGAAATATAAAAGTCTCATGTTATAGTGTGTGGCTTACATAACTAAGTCATATATTATTACACTATAGAAACAAATATAGAAATATTTATTGTGTAGCTTATTGAGACTTAGTTATACGCAAGAAATATTATAGTGAGACTTAGTTACACACTATAAATTCATTTTAAATTATGTTTACTATGTTAATTTTATACATACTTTTATTCAAAAGATATTCTCTAATTTATTGTTAAGTGACTTGATTTAAGAAATGATTTTTGAAAATGGGCCGGCATCAGAAAAGCAATGTTATATTGTTTGGTCTACAAAAGAAAAGATAAAAAAAATTAGAAAAAATGAAACTAAATACCTTGGATAATAATTGTTATAGAATATTTTTTTTCTAGAAAGAAAATAAACATCTATATAACATTATCTTAACAATTTAAATAAAAATGTTTAATAATAAATAGAGATTTTTTGTTTCAAATATCTGCTTAACAACTTTTGTCAAAAAAAAAAAAACAAATATTTGAATTGATCTTCCTAGAATTTGATTTCTGCATTTTTTCTTCAGTGCAAAATGAGAGAAAACTTCTCCACGCTATGTTTTCTTCCTCTGTTCTTTATTCCCTTTGTTTCTTTTGTTCCAAAACAAAGTGGTTTTATATTTATTTAATTAAGGTTTTTATACATATTTGCTCTGTTATTATAACTCGTTACGTGTATTAGTGTTGAAAAAAGTGGTTATCTGCATTATTACTCAATGACTGTCTGCAAGTGTCGGTGCTGTGTCGTGTCTGTCCAATAAAAAAACTGTAGCTCATAACTTCATGATGGACTTTGTTTTGTCTTCTATATACACAAAATTCCATTTTCTTTCTTTTTACCCATTTCAAGGTAAATCAAATAGTACCAAGAAAGGTGACATTTGCCCATAAAATATTCAAAAATGTTGCATATCAAATAATTCATATACCAATATATTATTTACATTTTTATATTGTTTATTACATGTTATAAAAATAAAAATAATACAAAGTGATAGTGTATACATTGTTATATCTATGCCATTTTTTTAAAAATTGACGCTAACTTTTACGTTTTAGAAAAATAAAACAGATAAGTCAAGTTTTATGAGCTTCTCAAATAAACAATAAATTTCTCCTTACATTATAAATTTTGAGCTTATAACAAGTCAATTAATTAAATTAACAAACTCACCGTTTTATTAACTACCTTTTTTTCTTTCTGAAGTGGCCTTTCTAAACATTGTCTCGCTTCATAAATACATTTTATTAATGTAATTTTGGTTTTTTATTTCGACAGCGAAAAAAATCTATCATAGAATCATATATTTTTATTTTATCATATGGCCATGTTTTAATTTTGTCTGACTTTTTTCTTTACTTTGTAATTTTTTATTTTGGTTTTTTATTTTATTTAGTCCCTCTAAAATATTTTTTATTCGTATAATATGTAATAATAGTTTTTCTGTCCATATATATCAAATATTTTTTAAAAGAACTAATTCAAAATATAAAAAAAAAAATACTATATGGACTACAAATGAAAACAATAGTTTACATTAACTAAAACAAAATAACAAGAATAATCCAAAATAAAAATTTAGAAGGACTACAAGAAAAATAGTGCTATATACAATTTAAAAATAATCACGTGTGTGCGTTACTTAATTCTGATTTACTTTATATAGTTGTTGACTTTGAAGTTGTGAGGGTGGTGGGAATAATGATGAATTTTGGCGTATTTGACAATAAGAGAGAGTAAAAGTGGTTCTTTTGGTGGTCTTTTCAGTGTACAATTTCTAAACTTAATTTTAGTTTTCTTAATTCATCACCGCACTCAAAGAGAGGATCGAGATTGAAAAAAAAGAAAAAGAAAAACCCTCCGCAGTTTTTAAAGTTACTGCATAGAATTTTAGTCTTTAGTTAATTGTAATATTTGACATAATAAATGTATAAAGTATAACAAAAATGCAAGATCAATTGATACGTAAGTTACAAACAAATATGGATAAGGTAAAATTAAAAAAGTAAATAGTTAATAAAAATGAATAAACAGTTAGACATGATAAGAAGAAAATATATATGAATTATTTAGTGAGTAAAGAAAAATGATATTGGATAGTTGTAGAGACATTATTAGCCTTGTTTGGTAAGATTTATGTTTGACATATTAAATAGTTATCTGAAACGACATGTCACGTTAGAAATCTCAATAGAAGCTGTGTTCATATAATGTAACTCGATTTCCACTGGAATTTGGTATCCTAAGCTTGTGGCATGGGAAAGGCAGAAGATAAAGCATATTGACTAGGGACAAACACTAAGAAAATAATCCATCTATATAGAACACAATGTTTTCTTAAAGGCCTTCTTGTGACGCTCTTGCATGCACGGGTGTCCATGCCAGACATGTTCACAAATTTCTGCCACTCCCAAATAATGGTTAAGGTAAACAACAAGAGAGAAACATCAATACGGATATTTATACAAGATTTAAGCCATACATTCTTCTACTTTAATCTATCCAAGTAGAAGAATACACATTAATATTAATTTTTTATTATAATTACACATAATTATTATTAAAGATAAAATAACATAACTAAAAAATTATTATATTAAGAATATAATTGTAATACAAAGAACTTATTATTTACCCCGTTTATTTTAAAAAGTCATGAGTATTGAATTTGTAGGTTTTTGGGACGAGATATTCTCTCTTCACTTTTATTTATAAGATGTAACACAGAAAGCTTACTAGAAGGGGAGAGAAAAGAGAAAAAAAAGCAGTGGTGAAGGGGTTTGTGAAGAATGGGGTTTGAGGGAGAGAATGAGAGTGAAAGTGAGGAACAGAAGAAGATAGGACGGTTAGCCTTGTTCTCCATCCCACGAATGGCGTCCCCAGAGAGATCAGGAATGGCTACTCCGCCACTTCACACCTCCGCAGCTGTTCCTTTTCGCTGGGAAGAACAACCAGGAAAACCAAGGCCATGCAGTGCCCTCATCCCTTTCTCCAACCCCGCCGACATCCTTCCCAAGTCCTTGGAACTCCCTCCGAGGTTGCTCATACCCTCTCCCTATGTCACTTCCAACACCTTTCGTTCTCCCTCCTTCACAATCGCTGCCTCCAACTGCTATGGTTCTGATACCAAGGTTCTTGGGGCCATGGTTCTCTCCAAAGCCGGGGACTTCAAGGACTCTCTCTGGTTCGGTTCTTGGAAGAAAAAGCCCTTCAAACTCAGAAAAAGAGAGGTCACTGGGGCCAGTCACGTCTTTCCTTCGTCTTCTTCTTCTTCCACTGATTTTAAGGACACTGAAACCATCTCAAGCATCAAACGTTCTGGCGTCTGGGTTAGCTTTTACTCTTCCTTTCAACATCCAATGTTCTTTCCCATCCCACCTCTGTTTTGAAAACACTGCTACAGTGTTTCACTTGGGACTTTCATTCTTCGCCTGTATTATTAGTGTTTCACTTGAATAAAGTTACTTTTAAAAGAAACATGCTGCTTTTAGTGGGGTTTATGTCAGATCTGTCATTAAAATGAGAAGGGTGTCTGATCTTGCAATGTATAAAATTTTTTGCAGACAAGTATTTGTGAAGGGTTGAAGCTGGTGGTTCCACGGAGGAGTAAAAAAGTGAAGAAAGATGGGTGTGGCGGTGGCCTTAAACCATAGGGCCATATTTCAATTTGTTTGGAATGCATTATCTGGTGAAAAATGAGTTCTTTAGGAGCTATCCAATGGTTCTGATGATATTTTACTTTATGAGATGACTGTGACACATAGAAGGGTTGCAGACAGAAAGTCTGTTTCTTCTGCTGCTATGCTCTGCACTAAAACTTGATGCTTGTAACCTGCAAAGATGTATATGATATTTATTTACTTGCTTTAGTTGTTTAGCTGGTAAGAATTGTTGTTAATAGAAGTAGGTATTATGATTATCAAAGTGGTGGGAAGAAGGCATTGTTAAAGTCTCCGTCTTATCTTATGGTCATGGCCCGTGGAAAATGACATGGACACACATCACACTTCACAAGTTTCTTCATGTTTTGTCGGTACAATATCAATGAGGGCTTAATTAACAAATTAAATATTTTACACATGCTGTTTGTTGTACAAGTTCTTTGAATATTTTTCATTCACGTCTTTCTCTTTCTTGCTCACAACAGTTCAAAACCATGCTATCATCTTTCTCTATTGTTTTCTTAAGAATATTTCTTATGCATGAAAATAATTTACGAAAAAAAAAAAACAATCTCGTCGGTACACTATTTAATATGTACTAATAGCACGTTTGTTTTTCATTAATACAATTTCTCACATTTGAGCGAAAAAAGTTTTTCTTTTCCGACAATCACGAGTTTTATCCCAAAATAAATAAAATATCGCACTTGGTGCAGATGGTATTGGTTTTGTAGTCTGTACAAATACCATCTTAAAAAAAATAATAAATATGAACGCAAAATCTAACTCATTGCCTTTTTAATAATAAACAATAAGAAATTGTGCATATTATTACCGGTATATTTATTAATTTTAGCATCCTTCGGATCATCGTTAGATTCCCAGTTCGAATTTCGAGTAAAACTAGACTATATTTTTAAGATTAGAAATCTTGTGAATGAAATAAATTGTTACTAAAAAGTCCTCTATACACCTAAATTCTCAGTATTCAAGAGAACCGCCTAGACCTCGTGAAGATGTTATAATGTTTCAATATTTAAATGCCAAACAAAATAACATCCATGGGTCTACGTATCAAAAAAATCCTTCATATTGATCCATGGACAGTTTAAGAAATCATATTTTCTAGTACAGCAGAACTAATCAAGCGGCAGAAAAAACTGATATTTCTACCCAACTCATAATGAAATTAATATGAAATGAAACCACTGACGGATTCCGGTACAGACGATATCGTCAAACAGGGAACCTAATCCAATATTCCGTAGTCTTATTTCTCTCACATTTAGACTTAAAATGAGTTCAAACAAGGAAGTCAGCAAATTTTCCCTTGCATCTCTCAAGTAAATCACATTTACTTTTTACCAGACATACCTGCAACCACCTGCAATAAACAAGACACCAGCATCAGGAGACCATTAATGTGGTATTGTTGGTGGCAGAAAGCCCTTGTAGCATTTCTAATTATCAACTACGGTGGGATTGCATAACTCAATTTGGGTTCGCTCTTTTATTTCACATGGGATTTTAATACTTCAATTTCTCAGTATCGATGCAATGAACATAAAAAGGATGCAATGGTTTCACAGGCTTTAAGGATGGTTAGGACTGATAGTTTACGGACATATGTTTGAATAATGTTTTCGAAAAACACTTTAAGATCAAATAAGAAAAAAATCAAATTAACTTCTTCAAAAACTAAAATGAAATTATGCAAAGTAAAAACTCATTGCTTAAAAAAGTTAACATGAAAGAAATTATATAAACTATCTTGTACATAAATTAATTTTAACGTGTAATTAAATTTATTTAACTTTTTTGGAAGTGTTCATATAAAAACTTATCTAAAAAATACTCTGTATAAGCTACGATTTTATATCAGAATTGTCGCGTCAATTGTTTCAACGGTAATATACAGAAGAACTGGTTCTAAAGTTTAAGAGCCACCCCCTTATGCAACTCCCATTAGCTGCCGTTAGAAATGTTATTATAAACCCTTCAAAACGAGCAATTCTTGCTACTAACGGAGGGTTAACATCCAAATGCGGAGGGTACAAAAATATCACGAAGGTTTGCCTAATGTTGAGCGAGAGTGGATGAGACGAAAGTTAGGGACGGTTTTCAAAACCCAGATCATACATTCTGATGCTGAAACTCGGTTGTTTCAAATTAACCTTTTATTAGTTATACGTTATTCAGAAAGAAGGGGACGGAGTATTCTCTCTAAGGACATTGGAAACAACTGAAGCTTATCCTGGAGTCTGGAAATTTAAATTTTAGGAGATAGCACCACCAAAAGAAATTTTAGTATGAATAATATTACTACCACTGATGAAACAAAAATATTACCTAGATTTATAGAACTGCTTGGATTTGAAAACAGTGTAATAAAGTTAGTGTCAAAAGCAACACTTACATCACTTAAAGCAGGTTGAGGAGGTTGCTTGGTTGCCTGATATGAATCCAACATGGGTCTCACAAAGGCTGGAAGAAATAGACCTGAGGGGCATTACGCGGCAAGATAAGTGATTAGCCTGTCAGTAGAAAATAACTATGACCAAAATATGTACAATTTTAAACTAAATCTAATTTTGAGTAGACTCGTTACAGAAATACACTGGTTATAGATAACATTAATCAAAATAAATTTTAAAACCAGAGGCAGAACTCTCACTATCATTCTGCCTTTCCAGACACACCAAGGGAGCTAATAGAAAGGAGCCAAGAACCACAAATAGAACGCTATGCTTTTATTTTAGGCCCTAAGTAATAAAAAGGATATTTAAAGAGCAATTTGAATTCGTCCCTATTTGTCAGGCAATTTTATTAAATAAAAGCAGAAAAGATTCAGGCAATTGGATGCACAAAGTTCAGGCTAGAACAATTTCTTCAATGTGATTCAAATGGTGCATGCCAAACTGCACGTAGACCTATCAAATAAAAGCATAACACATTCAAGCAAATAAGATGTAAGAAAGACAGGAATTATTTTAATGCTTGTGATCCAAATGCTATGTGCCAATTTGAATTAGCGTGATTAAAGATCCAAATGCTATGTGCCAATTGGAATTAGCCTGATTAAAGGAGGATCAAGACTCACGATAACAGTTTTCTGAACAGCAAAAGTAAAAAATCTAATATCACAGGCACGAAATGCACACTGAAGTCACACTACAACAAACAAAAAACAAGTAAAAAAACAGATAAAAAGAAATTTCACGAGCACATATAATCTGCTAGGTCTGGGACATAGGGAGCTAATTAAATGGACATGCTGAATGTCCAGGGTATTATGACAAATACCGAATCACATTAAAATCTACATCCAAACCGTTGAAACACTGACACTAAAAATTTCTACAATTCTCCGAAAATCAAGTGCAGAATTCAGAAGTCTCACAAGAATGAATCCCAATAAGTAATTGCAGATAGAAAGATAAATCAGTCACCACTAACGGAGTTTCTGACATGAAATTATTCGCGAAAGGGGGAGAGTTAAGATTAGGGCTTTTGAGAATACCGAAGCCAGCGATGAGACAGGAAGCGGCGACAACAGGCTCTTGAACGACGAACATCTTCAACTTCTCCATCACTGCCATTTTCGATTTCGTTCTTCCTTTCTCGCTTCCGATTTCTTTGCTTCAATTTAGAATCTTCTACTTATTGTGTGTGTTTGTATTTTTATATTTTTCCTTCTCAATTTTACATTGCTGGACCTACAACTCCGGCCCATCATTCTCTGTATAGCATATTGGGCTGCTAGTGGGCTGCTAATGGTGTCATACAATGAGCCCGTAATTCCGACCCAAACTGACAGAGGGAGCCCACCTTCTGGAGTTGTATATTGTATTTACGCGAAGGTAAGACTATTTGAAAGGAAATATATTATTGGTCAGGGGAAGAAAACTGTTCAACATTTTTTTAGTTTCCCTCTTCATGTGACGTCTACAACGTCTTTGATTATAATTTTTGGACAAATTAAATATAACTAACAGATATTATGTCAAATATGTTTGGCTTATGAATCCAAATGATAAAGACTTTATGATTGTTTCAGTTCTTTCAATGAGTAATGTACCTTTTTAAAGAAGAATATTAGTAGCACTATCTTGAACATATTTCTAACACACCTATTATATGTTAACCTTTAATACGAATTATAAAATTAATAAAATGCTTATAGAATAATTAGGAGGACTCACAATTTTGTAAATTCCAATAAATTTTAACTTATAATAGATAGTATGCATACAAAATTGTATTTCTAGTATATCTGTCCTTTAAAATTAGATCCTTTCAGATTTTGATCCTCAAATCATTTTGACCAATTATGTTAATCCATTTTTGAAATTATGTAACAGTAGCATTGCTATTCTTTTCTTTATTTCCAACAATCCTCAAATTATTTATTTTCTATTCAAATGTTTGAATGTTTACAATGTAGTTGGGGTAAAATATAGTTTTAGAACTTCAAAATCATAAAACTTGTGAAGATGTGAAGACAAGAAAGTTTGAGATTTTTTCATTAGATAAAATTTGATGTTTAGTTTAGTAAATGTTGAATAGAGCTTTTAGTAGAATTATTTAATCGATTTAATTCATATAAATTGAGTAGAAAATAACTATTTGAGTTATGAGTAGAACATAATCGACTACAGAACCCAATTCACTATAAAAAAGAATGCTGAATTAGCTAAAAAAAATCTTTAAAAGATTGAAATTAAGCATAATATTTTTTTCTTCTTGTAAGAACTTGTACATTTCACTAGAAACAATTTAAATCAAATATAATGGATCCATAAGCTCAATAATGAACTATACATAATGCAAACTAAATTTATATTGATAGACAATTTATATGTTAATCTAGATTAATGAAATTGTTGGAGCCAACGGCGGAGCTTCTAAAGGGCATGGGGTGGCCATGGCCCCCCCTTTTTTTTAATTTTTTATTATATTATATGTAATTTATAAATTTTTATTTTATTTTTTCAAAATTTTTAAATTATATGTAATTTATATTCACAATTGATGGTTATTAAATTAGGTGTCTTTTTTTTTATAATGCATAACATTTAATAATAATGAATAATAAAATATACAATCAAATATAATAAAGAATAAAAATATTTATTAAGATATATTTTATTTTCTTTTTTTATTGTCTTTTTGAATTTTCT
>Ga0214545_1007240_pt1 | contig 18725 bp, 7 predicted proteins | sample CNSS4metaG_FD_160064 | JGI IMG/M metagenome (GOLD analysis project Ga0214545, IMG submission 160064) | Root nodule microbial communities from cowpea collected in UCLA plant growth center, Los Angeles, California, USA - CNSS4 | ecosystem: Host-associated > Plants > Roots > Nodule | place: USA...
TGTGTACTCGATTCCAAATATATATGTACTTGATGTTTTTCATTAATGAAATTCTCCATATTATGTTAAAATAACAAATGTTACTTATTTTATTTTGCATTTTTTTATTTAATTAGTATTTCCATTTAAGATAGAACATGTTAAAGTTTGTTTATATACATGTTTCCTTTCCTAAATATGAGAGTAATCTTAATCCGTTTATAATGTTCCATGGAATAACGTTGTGATTCACATAAGCCTTTCTTATCAAAATAGAATCAGTTTCGATCCAAAGATTGGACTAAAATAGAATCAATTCAAGCTAAATAGAATAAATTCAATGCATTGTTTAATATTTTAAATTACTCAGTAAACACTTCTTATATTCGACAAACTTCAATTAGATCATTTAATTTTTTTTTTTCAATTCTTTAACTCTATATCCATTTGTTCAATCTCTATGAGATATCTGAAGGTTATAAATCACATTCATAACATAACATGCATAACAAAAAAGAATTGGATATATTTTTGGTTAAATCATGCATACTAGATACGTAGACAAATATTTAAGTAAAAATATCTTAATCGGCTATGATGGTTCTAAAAATTTATTTCCTTCAAATTCTTAAACTACCACCCAGGTCCGTATTTGCTTTTTTTTTCTTCTATCTAATAGATCGAAATCCAAGTTTTATTTCCAGTAACAAAATATATCATTAAATCATATTTAAATTTTGAATTATCAATCTTTGATTAAGTCTTACTTAATCAATTTATATATATATATTCTTAAACTACTTTTAGTGCTACCAAAAAATATAATAATGTTCCATTTAGAGAAAATATATTAATTAATTAAAATTAAATCTTTTAATTTAATCAATAATATATTTCCTGTCAAACAAACACGAGTCAGTGTGTGACTCCGTAGATTCATTAATTTATTAATAGTATGAAGTACATTTTATTTTAGAATCATTAGAAGATTAATATAATATTCTTTACATGTTTATATCTCTATATTAATTCTACAATATATAACTGTTAAATAAGAATAAGTAACACATGATAAATGATTTAAAAAACTCCTTTCTTCTTTTATTCATAATACTCTCATCAAAGTCTATAGTCTTTACTAAGAATTGATAGATTCTTTCTTATAATAATTAATCCCACGAGAATTTATAATCGTACTCAATAATCATTTAACTAACATTACAAATTAGTAAATGTCTAATATCAAAGTATAATAAATAATTTATTAATTTTTGTGATAATTTCAAGTCTAAGAAAATTATATATCTTTTGAAAAGAATTTTTCAATTGACAATTCAAAGATGATTTTAACTATCATAAAATTTTCCTTTGAGTCATATCTTTATATGTGTAACTTAAAAAAAAGAGAAAATATTTTAATATTTATCTGATAAAGGTCATTACATATATATTACATATATATTGATTTATATGGTTTAATGATCTTCTATCCTCGACAATCCTTTAATAAAAAACAATTTAAATCAAAATTATATAAGATTTGTTTCTCGTTATTAAAATCCCTATTATAACAGCAAGCCAAAGACTTTATCATATGATTCAATAAATATAACCATAAAATAAATAATAATAAACACAATTTTATTATTAATAACTTGAAAATTTTGATTTATGCAATATCTCAAATTCAACTATATCATTAATTTATGATCAAGCAGTTGTATGAGAAACCAAAAATGTTTTTATGATGTTTATATTATTGCTGAGACATGGGATACTAAGTCTGCAGTTTCTAACCTTTATCAATGCTCAAAACCAGATTTCTGGTCGTGTTAGGTTGTTAGGCTTTAACTATGTAGTGTACAGGCAATGTATTTTTCTGGGATGATATATCAATTATGCCAATATTTATATGAGAAACTTGTGACAAAATTGATACAAGGACCTCATATTGAAAACGAGTGAGAATAAATGTTCGATACGAAAATAACTTATATTTTCTACCAATTTTGTTTTAAATTTTTTTTAGAAAATACTTATAAATTTTGTAATGAAAAAAAAATTTACAGAAAATTGCTGTCAATTTTTTTGTAAAATATTTTGTAATAAAACACTTTTCACACCAAATTTTATAGGAAATACTTGCAAATTTTATAATTTTGTAGAAAATAATTATCCACGAAGAAATTACCTGCCAATTAAAAGTTTTAGAAAAAATAACAGAAAAAAGTCTTTTCTTACAAATTGTTTTAACAAATTTGTAAGAAGATTTTCATGTAATATAAGAATTTTAGTAGTGATTTCAGCCTCGAAAAAGCTTGTCTTTATTTTATTTATACATACTTATTTTATTTATTCAAAAATTTTATTACTTTCAAATTTAATGATTTTTAATGTGAGTTTAATGTTTATACGTACTTATTCAAAAGTCAATTATTTACTAATACAACAATTTAATGAAAATATTATTAATTAAAAGTTTATGCTATCAGAATATTCCAATAAAATTGTCTTTTTTCTGAAGCACAATTCAACAAACAAACACTCACACACCAATATAAATTGTCACAAGGAATGTGGTATAGTGATTATTCAGGAGATTTTGTTTAATCACTGCATTTTCAGTGATGATGACATCAATCTCACATTCTTCTCAGACCATTCTTTTACTGTATCTTTACTTCTTCTCTTTCTCAGAGGCTTTCAATGGTGGTTTCACTGTGGAGATCCTCCACCGTGACTCACCAAAATCACCATTCTATCGTCCCACAGAAACTCAACTCCATCGAGTTGCCAATGCTGTTCGTCGTTCCATTCATCGTGCTAATCATTTCCACCAAAATTTTGTCTCTAAAAACACTGCTGAATCCAGTGTGACACCAGATATAGGTGACTACGTGATGAGTTATTCAGTTGGAACCCCAGAAGTTAAAGTTTTTGGCATTATTGACACAGGCAGTGATCTAGTTTGGACGCAGTGTCAACCTTGTAAAACTTGTTACAACCAAACCACACCAATCTTCAACTCTTCAAAATCCACCACCTACAAAACCCTTCCTTGTTCTTCCACTTCATGCAAATCACTGTCAGATAACTCTTGCTATTCACACAAACACAAAAACTGTGAATACAGTATTTTGTACGAGGATGGAAGATACTCACATGGAGATCTTGGTTTGGAGACACTCACCTTAGGCTCCACCAATGGCTCTTCTGTCAAATTTCCCAGAACTGTGATAGGATGTGGCCGTAACAACAGTGTTTCCTCTGAAGAGAAAAGTTCTGGCATGGTTGGTTTAGGTCATGGATCTTTGTCTCTGATATCTCAGTTGAGTTCTTCAGTAGGTGGAAAATTTTCTTATTGTCTTGCACCGATATATAACAAACCTAGCAAACTCAGTTTTGGAGAAGCTGCTGTGGTTTCTGGGAATCACACTGTTTCCACCCCACTAGCCTATCATGGTCATTACTATCTGACACTGGAAGCACTCAGTGTTGGAAAAAACAGAATAGAGTTTGGAAAATCTAATGAAGAGGGAAACATCATAATTGATTCTGGGACAACACTCACTTTTTTGCCGGATGATGTTTATTCAAAGCTGGAATCAGCAGTGGCAAATGAAGTTAAGTTAAAACGTGTTAAGGATCCATTGTTGAGCCTTTGCTACAAAGGTGCACTTCATGAACTGCATGCACCAGTGATAACAGCACATTTCAGTGGCGATGCAGATGTGAAGTTAAGTGTTGACAACTCCTTCATTGATTCGGGTGATGGAGTAGTTTGCTTTGCTTTCATGGCAAGTAAAAGCTCTTCGATCTTTGGAAACTTTGCTCAGAAAAACATCTTGGTTGGCTATGATCTGCAGAAGAAAACAGTCTCCTTTAAGCCAACAGATTGTGTTCAAAAGTGATTTCTTTGTTTGATTTGGTCTATGATTCATGCTTGTAATAGTAAAACCAATTAATCGACATTCCTTTGAAAATGTTTTTCAAAAACTCAATGCAAAATTATAATTTGTGCGTCCATAATTGATTTGCACCGGTGCATAATGATTTTTTACATAGCCCTGTATTTCTCGGTTTACCTGCAAACGAGACATATAAAATACATACAAAGATGTGAAATACATACAAAGATGTGATGATATTTTTGTAACTTTTTTGAATTTTTATGTCTTTTGAATTTTTATGTCTCGGTTGTATTTAAAATCGAGATATAACCACCCTAAAATGATATGAGTAATCAGTGACCATTTGACATATAACAAGTGAATTCTATGTAAGAAAATAATTTTGTAATATTAAATTTTGACGACTTTTATTTCAAGTTATATTTTTAAGTGATTTTTTATTTTTTTACTTTTAAATTTCAAATATTACTCTAAATTATGAAAGAAAGTTAATAAAATTTCAAATACAATTTTTTCAAAAATAAGGTATAAGTATTCTTGGTCAATATTATTTTATTTTATATTATATTAATGATTTATATTATTTTTTCCACCAAAGTTAATGCTTCTATTTTTTTTATATTTTTGTTTTCTGTCTCTTTCCGAATTCTTAATCTCAATCTCCATACATGGCTCCAATTTTCAATTAATCCCAAACCGCGTCTATTTAATAAATTAACATAAAGTGATATTCTTTATTAATTGTAGGATTTGTAACCAACACAAACTAGCTGTTTCGTTTTGTTTTTGTTTTTATTTTTTTAAATATTTTGTTTTGGGCAGGACATGACAAAATAAACCTAATTGTATTGAACTGTGGATTATCCATACTATATTTTACTAAAAAAATTAAACTATTTCCAAAAAAACTGAATTGTACGTTCAGTTAAAGAAAATTGAACTCTTTATGTTTATGGTTCGGTCAACTAGTTAACTGTTTAAAAATGTTTTTTAAAATTTAAGACAGTAAAACAATAAAATTAAGTATTACAATATGCGCAAAATGATACAAATATGTGATTACTTGAACTTTTAAGATAGCAGAAAAACTAAAGATTCAAGTCTACTGTAAATCATGTATTGATTTGTATGTTTATTATTTACAAGGTTTATGTGAAAAGAAAAAGTTTCGTGAGTAAGAAATTAAATACTTTTATTTATATATATAAATAAAGTCAAGTAGTTCATAATTATTGGAATTTGGTTTGTGATATTTTCTTGAAAATGATGTTTCTAAATATATATATATATATATATATATATAAAAGTTTACGAAAACTATTCTATATTAAAATTATTAGAAAAAAATAAAAAAATAGAGAAAAAAAGAATTATGAAACTCTTTTTATAGAGACGTTTTCATGTAACTTTTTTTGAGTATTTACGAATACAAATAAATAATAGATAATAATTAAATTAAGTTTGTTTAGAAAAAAAATAGTTAGGTGTTACAAGTCTTAATCTTATAAATTACTTAATATGAAACATGTATTACATATAAATAAAATATAACATTAAATCAACTAAAGTTGTTAAAACAAATTATTTAATGTGCAACATCTATTACATATAAACAAAATATAATATTAAATAGGTCTAGGTAAAATAAATATTATTTGACATTTATGTTCCTGTAACTGAATAATTTAGTTAAGCAATTAAAAAATAATACACAATTAGTTTAGTTTAAAAATATTGTAGTTCGGTTAAAAAATAATGAAATTCAGTTTAAAATAGTGCAATTCGATTAAAAAATAGTGTAGTTTGAAAAGAAGGTTTAATTCAATTCATATTGTAGTTCAATTAAGTTCAATGCAGTTCAATCTTTTAAAATAAAAAACAGTTCAGTCAATTCGCCTGAACTATTCTTCGGTTCAGACAAGTTATTCTTAAATTCAGTACAGTTTTTAACTGCTCCAGTACAGTTTGGTTTCATTTTGACCAGCACTAGTTTTGGAATCGGGGGCTTTCTAGGGCATGAAAGTGAAGAGGCATAAATTAATCATATGTCATAATAAGTCAAAACTTGTGGATTTAAAATTTTAGGCTTAGAAATGATCAATTAATATGAGTAAAACTAGAAATAAGTTTTCACAATTAATCGATTGGGTAAAAATATAATTGATTATTATAGGACTTTCTTAAAACTTGCCAATACACAAATAATTGATTTAAGTAATGATTTATTAATATTCAATTTAATCGATTTATACGTTTGGGGAAAACAAATTAATTGATTATCATTAAATAATAATTTATTAAAACAATTTTTTATAACAAAATTTCTTCTAAACGAACCTTTTTTCCTTAGAGTAAATAGTTTTCAGAATTACTTAATTAGGAAAAAATATAATTAATTATTATAGGACTTTCTTAAAATTTGTCAATACGCAAATTAATTGATTAAATTAAGTAATTATTTATTAATATTCAATTGAATCGATTTATACGTTTGGGGAAAAACAAATTAATTGATTATCATTAAATAATAATTTATTAAAACAATTTGTTATAACAAAATTTCTTCCAAAATAACCTTTTTTTCTTTGAGTAAATAGTTTTCACAATTACTCGATTAGAAAAAAATATAACTAATTATAATAGGACTTTCTTAAAACTTGTCAATAAGCAAATAATTAATTAAATTAAGTATAAATTTATTAATTTTCAATTGAATCGATTTATAAATACATTTGGGGTAAAACCAAATAATTGATTGTCATTAAATAATAATTTATTAAAACAATTTGTTATAACAAAATTTCTTCCAAAATAACTTTTTTCTTAAAGAACCTTTTTTTCTTAGAGTAGATATTTTCACAATTACTCGATTAGGTAAAAATATAATTGATTATTATACAACTTTCTTAAAACTTGTTATTCCGCAAATAATTGATTAAATTAAATAATAATTTATTAATATTCAATTAAATCGATTTATACGTTTGGGTAAAACAAATTAATTGATTATTATTAAATAATAATTTATTAAAACAAAATTTTATAACAAAATTTCTTCTAAAAGAACTTTTTTCTTAAAGTAAAGACACAATTTTTGTTTAGGATATTAGAAAGTACAAAAAATGATATTTCTAAGAAAATCATACTATAGAAATAATTTTTTTTTTCTCAAATTTCATCTAGGGACAGCTATTATGTGTGATAGGTTGTTCATAGTAAAATTTAGGCTTAATTATTTGATTAATTCCAAGTTTGGTTTAAAAATTTCAAATTAATCCCTATTTAAATTTTTGTTTTAATTGAGTTCCAAATTTTGAAAAAGTTACTCACTTATGCTATTTCCATTAGTATCTTACAAGCGAAATTAAAGACATACCACATATCAATTTGTAATTTCTTTTATTTTACAAAATTTTTATTTTTTCACATATCAAGTCTTGTACCGTTAGTGTCATATTCATTGTCTTCTATTCAATTCAGTCTCATCTTTTCTTTTTTAAATTGAGCAATATTGTCCTTCTTTTAATTAAGATTATGTTTATTATTTGTATAGATGTTAAACTGATATTTATATTAAATTTGAATTTTTTATTAAATATTTCTGAAACTATTTTTAATTTCTAACGATATTCACCAGTGCAGTAAGGGCTTTTTACTCAGGTTATTTTTCTCATTTTGCCTTGGGTCTGGAACCGAGGTATATTGGGGTGAGGCCAAAAGGTACCCCTTTTGGCCTCGGTTGTTACCCGAAGCCATAGAGTCCCTTTTCTGCCCCGGGTCCATGAGAACCGAAGCCATAAGACAAAAATATTTTTTTTTTAATTAAATTTTTCGCGGCACAGATCTGAAAGCCAACTAACGTCGGACCAGAACCAGAATCCTTTCATCCCTGCAACACTAGAATCAGAACGCGAACGCAAACCAGAACGCGAACCAGATCAAAACCCCCATCCCAGCAATGAACGCGAACCAGAATCCTCCATCGACGAACCACCATTGTCGTAGCGATGAACGTGAACCACCACTACAAGCCATCATCGGCGTCGCTGCGACGAACGACGAGAAGACAAGTCCGATGACGGTGCAGATTCACGACCTCTATTGCGGTGACGGTGGCTTTCTGCAGCGGCGGAGATCTCGACGGTGGTTCCTCTAGTGGAGCGCGATGGCGATCTCGCAAAAGGTGCTGCCATGGTGGATCGCGTCGCCGCGTTGCAGTGGTGGTTCGCATTTGTAGTGGAGTTTCACGGTGGCTAGGGTTTAGGGTTCCCATATGGTTCTGTGCGCGCGAGGAAGAAGATGGAAAAGATGCAGCGGCGGGCGAGGAAGAAATAGAGGGGTTCGCGTTTTTGTGCCCTAATTAAACTATTTGGCCCCGGTTCAGTGCCACCCGAGGCCAAAGACATAACCTTTTGGCTTCGGGTCTGTTCAACAAAAGCATATAAGCACATTTTGGCACCGGTTTTTTTTAACCGAAGCCTATAACCCCTTATTGCACCGATTTTTTTTTTGAACCGAAGCCTATAACCCATTTTGGCCTGGGGTTTTTCTTGAACCGAGGCATAAAAGTTGCCTGAAATTACAAAAATGCCATCGCACCGTTATATGCTCCGGTTCCTTGCAAACCGAGGCCTATAAGGCGAGGTAAAAATGCAATTTTGCACTAGTGATTGTTGGTTCCATTTAAATTAATTCGTTTTAGTCTTATAAAACATATGGATAATAATAGTATAGTAATTTTAAATACTATCTCTTTTTATATTTAATAAATATAATAATATTTGTACTATACTAGAAAAGTAATGACAGACTTAAAATAAAATAAATATAGAATAGATATATGTCTGACTTAAAATATTAAATTTTAAAATGAAAATAAATTAAAAAATAATTTTTATTTTGTAATAAAAAAATAAAAATATGCAATAATGTAATGTTAAAAGTCAATTTTAGTAAAAATACTAATATAAAATTTATACAAATAATAAATTTGATTTAAGTTTAAAGAGAAATAATATTGCTTCATGTTAAAGCAAATTGTGATTGAATTGATAAAAAAAAAACACATTTAGGAATTAATTTGAGTACAACACAATGATATTTGGCACTAAAACTAATAAGTGGTGTTGTCGTATTACGCGGTTCTGTATTACACCGTGTTTTCTGACTCGTGAAAAACAAAAACTTTTACAAAAGAATAAAAATAAAAATATTTCAAATTAACACATAATATTAATTGTAACACTGTTTATAAAATAAATGGAAAAGATTTAATTGAGTTAACTTCTCAAAAATTGAAACTCAATTTAAACAAAATTCTAATTGGAAGTCGATTTAAAACTTTTCAATCAAGCTTGGCTCCAATTAAGCCTAAAATGTATCACATATAAGGTGATATTGTTCTTTTACTTTTTCTACCTCTTCAATTTAGATCTTACACCATTGTTTGATGTATCCTATAAGTAATCAATAGGATTCATTACCTTGTAGTTTTCTTTTCTCTCTTTAATAGTGTTTCAAGAGGAATTTTTTTTTTTTTTTTTTTTTTTTGTGATTTTTTTTTTTTTTTTTATGTTTGGTCTAGCTACGTAGGAGCTTATTGTAATGTTAAGAATTAGTAAAAATCGAGCTAAGGTTGTTTAGACTGAACTAAATGTAGATTGAGGTAAAATCAAAACTTTGTGTTGTTTTTTGACCTTTGTGTTCTTGCTTGTACTTATCAAGACTCTCAAATACTATATCTAAAATTTGTCAATCAATAGTTTTCAAGAAGTTTTTGAAGTTCAGTTTTTGTTTTCAGGCAATTCACTCCCTCTTGCATGGTGTTCAAGTCATTGTAATTTTTATCACTAACTTATCTGTTTTTAATAATTTTAGTTAGTGTTTGCTAAAGCAATTCTAATTTATTTATTTTAATGAATATATAGTAAATGGACATTAACCTTATTTATTATTTATTTTAGTTAGTGTGTTAAGCTATGATGCACGGGTACGATACGTGTATCGGATACGATACATATCCGATACGTCGATACATTTATTTTGAAAATAATAGGATACGATACATGATAGAAACATTATATGTGAATATTAAAAAGTTTACAACAATTCTTAAAAACATAATAAATATATGATTTTTATTGTGTAAATCCAAATTAAAACCTTAATATTTAATATTAGTGATAAATTTAAAAACCAATTTATAATAGAAAATATTTTAGTTATCAATTTATAGATCAATTATAATTTTTTGGACTATTTTAGTTATCAATGATGTTTGTTTAGTTTATAAATTTGTACCTAAATTAGTTAGTGACTAATTATTTTTTGTTACTAAAATTAATCATTATTCAAATTTTTTTTGTAGTCTATTATGACTTCATGAATTAGATACTTCATTAATAAATATTAATAAAGTATCTTAAAGTATTATATATGGATACGTCTCAAACACAAATATGTAAATCAAATTGAAGTATTGATACATCGTAACTTCACCGTTAAGTCTCACTCCATAAACCGCTATTTGTGACGATAAAAAAAATAACATTTTCGCATGTCAAAAAGTATTGTGACAATATTTTATTAAACGTGGGCATTTTTTCTACAAAATCAAATACTTTATTCTCAACTTTTAAGTATCGGTTTTTGATTTTCCTAGATATTTTCATGATTGATTTTACTAAACTGAATATTTTTTTAGCAATTATAACCGCCACAAATAGTATCTACTATTTGATTAAATTTATTCCTTTTTTCGTTATTAAACTCCTCATAAAACTATTATCAGTTTATTTACTTTTAACACCTATTTAACAATTTTATCTCCAACAATATAAAATTTTAAAATGTTGAACAAGCCAATTTTTTCTATTTTGAAAATCTGCAAATATTTTGACTATTATTTTTGTTGATTAAATTTATTTTTCATTAACCTTTCCAATTTAGTTGCAGTCATAATGATACGAGAATTAAATTGAAGTAAAACCTTCTTTTATAAAGATAAGAATGTCTTGAAGGGTATGTTCGCACAAGAGGATTTTCTGTTTCAATGAAAATTAAATAATGGATCAGCAGAGAAGTAAAGTGTTCGTTTTGGATGATATATGAGCGAGTGTTTGTAATGATTTGGAGGATGAATGATATTTTTTATATCTCACGTGTGCAGGGCAGATTTGAAGGATTACTTCAGCAAATAACTTTTTTACCCATTTTATGGACATTGGAATGAAATTGGATCCGTTCCCATTAATGTTGGATCCAATCCAATGCAAATGGATCGATCCCAATGATATTGGATCCAATCCCATGATGCTTAGATCCGATTCCAAGTTTACATATATATATATATATATATATATATATATAAAATAATAATATTAATAACAATATTAAATAATAATGATAAAAATAATATTAATAATTATTGTTTTATTAATAATAATAATAATAACAATAATAATAAAAATATATTAATTTTAACTTTAAGGGTAAAATTGTAATCTTACATTTTAATACATTAAAACTTTATTTTTTATTTATCACATCATTCAAATCACTCACAAAATTTCATAAACTTTATTTCCAAATCTACTCACTTTCACCCTCAATTTCCTTAAAAAAAAACAATACACACTTCACACTTTAATCCACTCAAATTCATCCTCTCACTCTCTTTCAAATCCACTCAAATTGGGATAAGTGTCATGATTTCTAGTCTAAACTTTTAAATGAACTTATGGTATTTGAAGAAAGGTTCATTGTCACATACTAAGACTGGTGGTTGTGTCCAGATTTGTACATTAAATCAATAGTAGATTAGAAGTTTGTTTTTCTTTTTGGTTAGTTTGGGAATGCTTTTGTAGTTGTCTAAGGTGTAGTCTTGTCCACACGCATCACATGGTGCTTGTTTGTTAGGTGCTTTGAGATATACTTTTTTTGCGATATCTTTTTTAAGTTACACTCTTATTCAACTATTTATTTGTGTTCATCTAATATGTCATCTAGACTCAAGCTAGAGATTTCTTTTGCAGAACACAAAGTGTGGGTTATGGATAAGATGAACATGCATAGAAAACAAAAAAGAAATCTTGCCACAAAGCTGGCTAAGACAATGGTTTTTCCTTAAGCTTGTGGAATCCTAAACATTCTTTTGTCTCTTTGTCTTCAGAAATCTATTATGTTTTGCTTGTAAAATAGTTATCTTAAACTATTTTATCCTTTTTCTTGATAGGTTATAGGTGTTGTTTTCTTTTTTAGTTTTATACGTTTTCTTTGTTTTTTTTATGTCTAAAAGTGTTGGAGTACCTCAAGTGTTTCTTTATTTATATATTTTTTATTGTTAATAAAAAAAAGTTCATTGTCACATATAAATGACCGTACAAGCATATTGTAACAATTAAAGGTAGAATTGTTCATAAAAATATATAATAAATTAGAGAGATAATATTATTCTATTTAAAAATAATTAACAAAATATGACTTAATAATATACAATAAGAATACGATAAAAGGTCATTTTTAATAAAAAAAATATTATTATAATATTTATACAAATAATAAATTTGGTATGAAATTAGAGAGAGACTATATTACTTTATTTTGAAAAAAAAAAGGTGACTATAATGTTGTATTTTTTTTTTTGATCAACAAAGAATAAAATAAATTAAATAAAGCACTTGAGGGGTACTCTAACCTTTATATAAAAAAGCAGAACTTGGACAAATAGATGCAATAGTTTAGCATCATGGCTCCATCAAAACAAAAGACCATTCAAAAGTAGATGATCACAATTTGGAACAACGTTGTGATCCACAAAACAAAGGGGGCAAAAGACTATAATGTTGTATTAGTATAATATTTCTTTTACCACTAAATTTTAATATAAATATAAGTATTTAATTTTGTAAAAATATTTATACTTAATTAGTTTTAATTTTATAAAAAATGGATTAAAAAGATATTTTTTAATTATTAATAAAAATGTTTTTTTTGGTATTCCTCTTTACCCTCGTCTTATGGAGAAGATTTTTTAGGAAACTATTTGGGGTTACTTGAATTTAGATTTAATTAATATCTTGTCTCTTTTATCACATAAGCTTTGGCTTTAGTCCTCCCATTATGTTTTAGTCTCTTCTCTAATTTATTAGAAGATTTTATAAAAACCAAAATTAATAAAAATTGGATAAAATTGAATCAGAGAGACCTAAGTAAAAACTAAATTGAATTAAAGAGACATATATGAGGTATATGAAAACTAAATTGAAATCAAGATAATGATATTTCGTAGTGATACTGACACGTGACATTGTCTTGCCACGTGCCACGTGTCAAACTAGAAACCTGACATGTGGTAACTAAATATTTTGCAAAAAAAAAAATTAAAAACTTAAAAAAATACAGATTGACACACGAAACACTGTTAGATGTTAGTAATTTTCTTCTCAGACGGACCTAGATCAAATTGACACAATCCTACCAAAGTGAGATCTATTCCAATAATTAAACATAAAATTTAAGTTAATAAAGGGAATTATCTAGATACAAAAACATAAATTAAAAGATCAATGTTTTTGAAAATTATAGAAGAAAAATAATTATCGTTTGAACCGTAATGCACTTTGTGTAACTATTTTATGTATAAAACTTTTGTCATGTAAAAACACTTTAATTTTTTTTAATTCGTAAGATAAGTTTATATCTCTTTTAATTTTGTGGTATAATTTTATCCAAAATAATGTCTTATACATTAAGATTACGTAAGAACTTATTTTTACAAACTAAAATGATATCATAACAGAAAGTTATACTATTTAGATTCCACAGCAAAAATAAATTTAAAGATAAATGTTTTATTTGTTTTTTTTTTCATGAGTCTTATAAAACATAGTAGATTAATTTAATTAGAGTAATTAGAGAATTAAACATAAATATCTTATCTGAAAATAAAATGCCAACAATTAAAGCATCTGTCAGATGGAAGAGAATTAGATTGGCCACACTTTTCTTCGAGTTTTTGCCATTTTCAATAATAGAATCTGCGTTTGCATTGTGTTACCGTCACTGCCTCCGATGTTTGGATTAAATGGAAACCAATGCATGTCGTTGATCTGACACAGTATCAGGAATCCACCGTTGATGCTGCCAATTATCGTTTTTTCTGCCATTAACACTGCTTAAATGAAAACCAATGCATGTCTTTGATCTGACGCAGTATAAGAATCCCATTTAACGTTTTTTCTGCAACCAATGTATGACGGCTGAGACCAGGACCACCTTAAAAAAATGTCTGACTTTTGCTTTCATATTAAGTTAAATGGCAGCTAAAAATATATGTATGAAAAACAGAGAAAGATACAAAATGATGAAGGTATTTACAAAATTTTGCGAAGGTATAAGCAAAAGTTAGTGTTAAAAGTTTTCATTCGTGAATGCCAACTTTCTTTCTTAATTAAAAGTAGTTATCAAAACAAAACAAAACAAAACAATATATAGATCGTTACATTTTAACCTCTGAACACTGGTTTCTGTTTTCTGTTATTTGAAAATTTTAAAATGACAAGTAAAATAAATAAATTTTGCTTAGAAATAAGAGAGGAGAAAGAAGTAACATTTATTTTTGTGATTATTTATTCACAGCTTCTTCAATTACTTACTGAAACTGTTCTGAAGAAGTTCACTTGCAAAGATATCAATGGAGAATAGGTAATTAAAACAAGACAAACAAATTTGTCCTTAAGATACGATTCCTAAACTTAACTAACGAAACTCGACACATAAACATATTCAATAAACTCGACTCGTAAGGTTGGTTCGAAAATTCAACCTAAAAACTTGACTCATAAATCTATTCCATAAATTCAACCTTAAACTTAACTCATAAAGTCGATTTGAAAATTCGGCCGGAAAGATCGACTCGTAATTCTATCTAATATATTTGACCCTAAACTCAACCCATTAACAAAACTCTTACCATTGAACGGTAAATATGACGGTAAACTCAAATAAAAAACATGACCCATAAAATCAACTTAAAAATTCAACACTGTAAAATACGATCCAAAATCACGTCTCATAAACTCGGCTCAAAAATTAGAACAGTAAACTAGACCAGTAAACCTATCCAATAAACTCAATAAAAAACTTAACCCGTAAACATATCCCGCATACGCATATTATCTTCAATTAATGTCTTATTTAATTTTATTACTTAATAAATTTAATGGTTGAACTGATAAAGAATAATCACAGACATGCAAGGTTGAAACAAATGCAGCATTGACAGAAACTGGTTCAGGCAGAAATGACAGAAACTGATAGCAGTAGCCATTCACAGTAATCGCTGCTGAGATCTATCAGAGGGACCGATCAATCACGGATTCGAATTTTGTTCTAATTTAGGAGCGTTACAAACAAAGTTTGTTCTAATTTGATGTGAAAAATTAGTATTTTATATGATCATACAATCACAACATGTTTCAGGTTACACCTTTTATTTTTACCATTAGCTTGTAATAATATTTGACTGAATTTCAAGGAATATTATTTCTTGTTTTGCTTTTTTGTTTAATGGAATTCCATTCTATGATGCTCCCATACGCCTCATAAATGGTGTCCCGTGTCCGACACGTATTGGATATCGACATTCATACGATATTTATAGGATACATTATGTTCAACTTGAAAGATATTTTTTTATCTTTAATATGATTTTGATGATTAAAAAAAGAAACAAATCTTAATTTATCATTGTTTTTCGTATATTAGATATTAGATAGATAGATTGGATTCATTTTTGTTTTAGTTGACGGTTTCAAAATCGTATCCCATGTCCTATAATTTTACAACTTAGCCACATCTCCGTATTCGTGTCCGTGTGGTATCTGTACTTATGTCCGTATCCGGGCAACATAGATCCCAAATGTTAAGAAGGCATAAAATTTACTGTGACAGCCACCAAAACGCACACCTTGGAATGCAAAATCGCCATTGCATTTTCTGTGACAAGTTGCTTCCTGGTGCACTATAAATACATGTTAACAGAATCAAAAAAACTTAGAACTTTCCATCGTTATTAATAGTTTCTCTCTAGAAAACACATCTTGCAGAAACACATTTTGCTCAAGTTCAATACTAGGTTTGCTCTTCCATCCTTGTTGTGTGAATTTACTTCTCACTGCTTTAGTTTATGCTTCTCTCACTTTTGTAAATGTTTCTTCCTTTCGTTTTCAAAAACATGTTTCACTTCTGTTTCATGCAATTGATGTTTGTATGTGTTTGATTGTTATTGTTAGAGAATGTGTTTTCAAACCATAATAGCTATGGTGCATTACAACGGTCGAATAATCAACGACGAGCTTTTGTCATCGCGATTTGTGAGCCAAGTTTCACGATATCTCGAAATCAATAACTTCATGACAGTAACGGCTCTCAAACAAACCATTCTTAATTTGTTCATTGCGGCCAACGGAAAATCATACACCGTTGATTTGTGTTACCGTTGTCCGGTGAAAACAAATGAATTAAAAATTTGTTATCGTACTGTGATGATCGAGGATGACGAGGATGTAAAATTCGTGATTGGTTATGCCAAAAAATACGAACCTCACGTACACTTTGAGGTCATGGCATTCATCCGAGAATACATCGAAATATCAAGTGATGTCATTTGGGAGCACTTGGATAAACAGTTAAATGATTCGTTAAATATCGAGTAAGTCTATGATTTTTTTATGTATTATTCTTTTGTTAATTTTCTAATGTATGTTTGTTGTTGAATTTCGAGATATGTTTGTTAAGTCCTATTGTTTTACTAATTTACATACATGAAACAAAAGCAACCATCAACTACATGTAATTAAATTTCAGCAACCAAACTTTTGTAATTTTCTTCATCAACATTTTGAGGTGGTCGCAAAAAACATCGTAATGCAAATGCAGCATACAATTCCATCACGGTATTCAAATGTATCTTTCAAGTAATGTTTTGTTATGCATACACATTCACATCATGTTAATGGAATCATAAGATTGAAATGAATTTAATAATACAATGATTATATATATATATATATATATATATATATATATATATATATATATGAAGTTATTGAATAACTTATTATGTGATAGTTGATAGTTTAACCGTTTGACTTTTATTTAATGACAGAAAAACTCAGTCAGAAAGGGGTTCTGGTATATGAGATGATCGAGATCAATGCATCAGCGCGTACCGGTTTTACCTGCTACAAATAGCTGATGAACTCAGTTGTTATATATGTATAAATTAATATATCAATAAAAATATTTCTTTTAATTTTGTATGTTATATATATATATATATTAGTGTTCTAAAATTTTTATACACTCACAAAAAAATATTGTGATATACATTCACCTAGCAAGTCAAACTGTTCAATATTTGGAAACAAGTGGAGAGACTTTTTTTTTTCGTAAGCTGAGTTGATTAATAATAGTAGTTAATTGTTACTTTATACAATACAACAAAAATATATAAATGTTTGTATTTCATATATATATCAGTTTCGTGAATAAATAAATATAAAATATTTTGGCTAGTATCTCCAAATTCTAATTTAAATTGTTCATTAACTCATTAACATCGCCTAAAAATAATGTCAATCTAATACTAATTACAAATAATTATTTATTAAAAATAAAAGTAATTAATATTGACTAAGAGTTGACTTCAACGGTTAAACTATGTCAAATTAATTTAATATTTTCTTAAATCTTTTTAACATAAAATTAATATTTTAATTAGTTAACGAACACTATCAATATTATCTTACACACCAATATTTAAAAGATAACTTGATATTTTCAAATATAGTCTCAATAAAACCGTAAGATCTTACGTGCTATACTTTATAAATAATCGTTGTATCATCTCCTAAATTTTAATTTTATTCTACCTTCTTCATCTTTATTTTGTCAAACATAGTTAAGTATGCTAAATAATGATTATTTATATTAAAGAATTTTAAGATTTTAAACTCTTAAATGGAGTTAAACACAGTTCCTTTTAATTATAAACTCGTATAAAGATGTAAACCTAGTAATAATATGAGATTAATGTGTGGTTGTTTTTAACATCCAAATGAAACATGAATAATAATGGTAGAAGAAGCATTGGGTTGCCCTGTAATTATATTGAACAAATCTCAAAGAGAACTTGTAATTTTCTCAGAGAATTATCAACATCAACCAAAGCAAATGATTCCATTTCCAACATTATTATTAAATTATAAATTTATATTACATTTTATTTATTTGTCTAAATGTATAAAATTTAATAGGAATGATAGCAATAATAATAAAAAATATATTATTTTAATTCTCCCTCTATACATGAATGGAATATCAAATAGTTTCAATATTATTAAAATTTTATACAAGAAACTTTTATTCGGATGATAAGTTTTAACATAAAATTATCCTGTAAATAATAATTTAGTTGAGGTGAGATCAAGCACACCCTTTCCTAAATTTATTTAATAATTGAAGTCATTATCTTTAAGAATATATCTTGCTTACCTTATATAGGATTTTTTAAATACATACATGGATGTGATTTTTATCTTTATCTTTTGTATCTTGCTCTTGTTATATATTTTTTTTTGGCAAGGATTACACTAAGTCATCTATGAACAGTAGAATTGATTTAATAAGAGTAATTAGACAATTAGATATAAATATCTTATCTTAATTTGAGTTGTACCTTAATTAGATATTGTATTGTGTTTTACTATTCATCAATGTCGAATCTTCTCAATATTTTCATTAAAAAAACCTCACAATACTCATCAGAATAAG
>Ga0214545_1007245_pt1 | contig 18716 bp, 17 predicted proteins | sample CNSS4metaG_FD_160064 | JGI IMG/M metagenome (GOLD analysis project Ga0214545, IMG submission 160064) | Root nodule microbial communities from cowpea collected in UCLA plant growth center, Los Angeles, California, USA - CNSS4 | ecosystem: Host-associated > Plants > Roots > Nodule | place: USA...
ACTTAGGGAATCAAAAATAACAAACATAAATGAAAGGGATGAAGGATTAGTGAACTTCCTTTCTAAACATGCTTAGTCTTCTTAAGCATGTGCCTCCATCCTTGGTTGGGGTCAATCCTTCATCAATTTTACAGATTAATTGGAGCATTGTATTGAGGTTTTTATGGATTATTTTAGTGTATATGGTTCATCTTTTGATCATTGCTTGTCTAATCTTGCGAGAGTCTTGGAAAGATATAAGAAACTAACCTTGTTTTAAATTTTGAAAAATGTCATTTTATGGTGGAACAAGGTATAGTTTTAGGTCACATTGTTTCCGACAATAGAGTATCGGTATATCCTGCTAAAATTGATATTATTTCACATTTACCTTACCCCTCTTCTGTGAAAGAGATTCAATATTTTCTTGGACATGTAGGATTTTATAGGAGGTTTATCCAAGACTTCAGCAAGATAGCTAATCCTCTTTCCAACTTGCTGCAAAAGGATGTACCATTTGACTTTTGAGAGAGGTGCAAACATGATTTTGATACTTTGAAAAAGGCGCTCACCACCATTCCCATTATCCAGCCACCTGACTAGACATTACTATTTGAGTTGATGTGTGATGCATCAAACTTTATAGTAGGAGCAGTGCTTGCACAAAGAGATAGGAAGCTATGACATGTGATATATTATGCTTCTAAAACATTGGACACAGCGTAGGCTGACTACACCATAACTAAGAAGGAATTATTAGTTGTTGTGTTTGCCTTGGACAAATTTAAACCATATATACATGGTTCCAAGGTAATTTTTTAAACTTATCATCCAACATTAAAATTCCTTTAGAAGAAAGCAGATTCCAAGCCAAGGTTGATTAGATGGATGATACTACTCCAAGAGTTTGACATCGAGATTCGAGACAAAAGTAGGACATACAACTTAATAACTGACCATCTTAGGAGGATTGAAAATGGAGAATATGGCATCCCTTTCTAAGAAAACTTTCCTGGTGAAGTCCACCTAGCTTTGACTGTTATGAAAGGTATGTTTCCTAAACCTTGGTTTGTTGATATTCTTAACTATTTGGTTATTTCTATTATTCCTCCCTCCTTCTCCAAGTCTGAAAGAACAAACCTGAAAGGTGAGGCAAAGTACTATATATGGGAAGATCCAATCTTATGGCGCATTGGTAGTGACCAAGTAATAAGGAGGTGTTTCCAGATGTTGAGATACCTTCTGTGCTTGAGTTCTGTTGTGGACATTATGGCACACAAAGGATAGGTAGGAAGAAGTTGGACTGTGGTTTGTATTGGCCTACCATTTTTAAGGATGCAATGAGGGTGTATAAAAATTGTGAGTAGTGTCAAAGGGCAACCAGATTCATTACTAGAAGGGATGAGATGCTTCAACAACCTATGATATTTTATGAGGTATTTGATATTTAGGGAATTGATTTTAGGGGTCCTTTTCCTCCTTCTTTTGGATTTTCTTATATTCTACTTGTTGTAGACTATGTTTCCAAATGGGTGGAAGCCATAGCTACAAGAACTAATGATGCTCGAGTTGTCATGAGTTTTGTCAAGTCTAACATTTTATGTAGGTTTGGGATACCACGAGCCATCATTAGTGACTAGGGGACTCATTTTAGGAATAAGTTGTTTAAGAACATGTTGAAGAAATATGGGGTGACACATCTCGTTGTTACACCGTATCACCCCCAAACTAATGTGCAAGTAGAGACCTCTAATAGGGAGATTAAAAAGATACTTGTGAAAGTAGTGAAGCCTAGCCGAAAGGATTGGGTCACAAGATTGGATTATGCACTTTGGGTATATAGGACAGCCTACAAAGAACCTATAGGTATGTCACCTTTTAGGGTGGTTTTCGGAAAGGCTTGTCATCTACTTGTGGAGATTGAGCATCAAGCTTATTGGGCCATGAAAGCATGCAACTTGGATTTGGAAGAAGCAGGGAAAGAAGAGAAACTTCTGTTGCAAGAACCAGAGGAGATTAGGCTTGTGCGGCCTATGAAAACTCAAAGTTCTACAAATAGAAGACCAAGCAATTCCATGACCAAAAGCTTGCTGCTAGGAAGGACTTTAAGGTAGGCCAAAAGGTATTATTATATAACTCAAGGTTAGGTCACATGTGTAAGATCCGCTAAATTTAATTAATTAAATAAGTAATTAATTAATAAATGCGTGTAGTGGGAGCCTTTATGGCATTAATTATTGATTGATATGATGTAGAAAAGTACTAGCTCAAACGGTTGAGAGTACTTGTTTGTGTTGAGAGGACTTGGGTTCAAGTCCTATATATGTCATTTATGTTCTATTTAATTTATTATTATCTTTAATAATATGCTTGATTATGATGAATGATAATTTAATCTTATATTTATAGGAAATATCACAGAACATGAATTGGTTAAATGGTTGTGCATTGATTTGAGATTAGCATGGTTATGGGTTTGAATCTTGGTAGAATCAAATTAAGTTTTCCTTTTTGCTAAAACTAGTTTTGGCATGAATGTGAAAGGGTCAGAAACCCTAGTCGTCATGAGGGGTAGCCAAGAGGGCTGGAAAACCACCTAGTAATGGTGCTTGAATGACCATTAATTCAAGCATTAATCCATTTTCGTTTTTTTTATTAATTTCATGAAATAAATGGCTAAAAACTTGAGAGTAGAAGGTTTTCTGGAAAAATTTGGCATAGAAACTAAGAGTAAGTGGTGAGGCTGAGTTGAGGGTGTGTAAAGGAAGAGAAGTGAGAGTGGAGAAAGAGTCTTGAAGGGAGGAAGCACTAGCTAAGGTGAATCAAGAGCAAGGACTCAAGAATTGTGCATATTTGAGCAAGGAATCCAGGTTAGGGGAGTTGGAACCGTTTATTTTAATTCGTAATTGCTTAATTATATGACATGTATGAATTATTTGATGTATATATATATATTCTATCCATTTTGAAATTCTCGTGTTTCTGAAAAATTTTAAGAAACCGCCTGACGGGTTATTCGTAGCCGCCAAGCAACTCATGCAATTTCAAGTGGTTTCTGGGTTCCTGAATGAAGTGTCTGGCAGTGATGAACACCCTCCAGGCGATGCGAGTCAATTTGAATCGATTTTTATGTTTTGGGGTTTCTGGGATGATTTTGATCGGGGAAAAAGGCAGTATTAACAGTTTGTGAATTATTAGAAGTCATGTTTCGTTGAATTATATGTAATTGGAAGTTAAATTGGATGAAAAAATGAATGAACATCATTTAGGGTTGGTGAATTGGGATTTTATATTAACGGAATTTCGTATATTGGAAGTTTTAGGAATGAACTGTGAACCTAAACACGTGAGCGCAACCTAATGAGTCAAAAATTGATTGAAATAAAAAAAATTGGGTTGGTTAAGATTCGCAGGTGCATGGGAGAAATTATGGGTTCCTGGAACAGCATGCACCGCCTGGCGGCACCCAATTTGCTGCCAAGCGCTATACTAGAGTAGTGGGTTTTGTGGGAAGGCAAATGTTAGGATAGTAAGGTTAAGTGGATTTGCCCAAGTTGGAAGTGAGGTGTAAATATTGGTAAGGTATGATTGTTATGTCATATAAAATTTGGTAGAGACTTAGTTAATAATTGGGTAAATAATAGAGTATAAAGGGTATGTGGTTAATAGTGGCATATTTGGACTTAAAAATGTTGAACTAAGCAAGTCTATTTTGGTGAACTTAGGTTGGTGAACCTAAATGGAATTAAGAACATTGGTAACAAGTTAATCAATGAGAGCTTATGTAATTAACGTGGTGAATTTCACTGTGGGCCTTGGTGCTTCGTTTAGATATGTAATGCTTTGTCTGTCTAAAAACTAGTAAAGTGTGAGTACTGGTGTAGCACCTGGCGGTAATGTTGGGACCGCCAAGCGATAGCTACAAAATTAGAGGAGATCCGGAAAGCTTGGCTCTTGGCGGCCGATGTCTACAATGTTAGTGTGTTTTGAGGTGCTTGGCTCTTGGCGGCAGGTGTCACCCGCCAGGCAGTCTAGAAGCGAATTTCGCATGGCGACTCAGGAGCAGCGCCAAGCGATGTTGCAGAGGCAGAATTGTGTTTTTGCTTGTGTGGATGTGCGTGGTCTACAAAGTTTTGATGATATCTCGAAGGTCGGATTGTTATTGTTCCTTGAGTTGTGGCTCGGAACGTATCCTTGAGTTGTGGCTCAGGATAGTGGTTAAGCACATGGCATTCCTTGAGTTGTGGCTCGGAATGGCATCTCTTGAGTTGTGGCTCAGGATGGTGGATGAACACGAGGAACTCTTGAGTTGTGGCTCGGGTTGGCGAGTGTTGTCGGTATGAGTGTGCGCGTTGTAGCGTGTACGGATGGGTCCAGTTAGATTACTTTCCTCAATATTAAGCTGATGAGTTTGGTAGTCTTGGGACATTACGAATATTATTCGTATTGGGAACTCCACCTAGCGTTACAGAGTGTGGTCCGTAGCATGGTTTCCCACACATGCTCTACCAGTTGTGGCTGGTAGATGTGGCAGCAAGACATCTCGAGGTATTCGTCAGCAGATGTAGAACACGAATAACATGGTGGTGGCCATGTGAGTGGAACCAAAGGATAGGAATTCCTCTGGTGTACTTGTATGATTTATCTTGTACATATATGTGTAATTATATATGTTTGTGTAATTGTAAGCTCACCCTATCTACTTGTGTTTGACGATGATCGTGTATGTGGTACACGAGAGCAGATGATGTTGCAGGTGGATTTGGTGAGCAATAGAGTCAGAGCGGGGTTAGTCTTTGGAGAAGAATTTTTATCAGAGTTTTTATATTTTATGATTTTTAAATAAATTATATTATTTTATATCACTAGACTTTGATGGTTGTAATGAAGTTTATAATTATGGTTTTAAAGTTATTCTATGATAAATGAAAGTTTTAAATTTTCTCGCATTTTTGGGAAATGATATTTCAATAAATGAAGTTTAATTATTATTGCTTTATTTTATTATTTAAATTCATAATATCAAGTCGAGATTTTACATTTGGTATCAGAGCCAAGGTTTTCAAAAAAATGATTTTGGGGTCTGTGGGGAGTGAGCTTATTGTGTTACGCTTGTTTGAGGCTACTCGTAACGAGCAGGATGCATGGTTGAGGGAGTGCGGGAAAATTTACCGAGTTATAGAGTGCAGTGATTCACATAAGTTGTCCTTCATCACCTTCCTACTGGTGGCAGATGCTGAGTATTGGTGTCAGGGGATGCAACAGCTGATGCAGACCCAAGAAGGGTAGGTGACATGGACTACCAGGGGATCCTGACTAGGTTCATGGACAGTGCCAAACATAAGAGGGAGGTAGAGTTCCTCACGTTCCACCAGCGGAACCTAACTATGCAGGCATACACAAACAGTTTTGAGTACTTGGCAAGATTTTTCTCTCTAGTAGTCACGGAGGAGTGGAGGTGTAGAAAATACGAGGGAGGGCTGAAACATGAACTGCGCATATTCCTCGTACTGTTGAGAATCAAGGAGATTCCAGTTTCGGTCGAGCAAGCCAAGGCTGTTGAGCAGCTAGAGATGTGGCCTACTAGAGTGGCTCGACTATAGAAAAATACTACAGACTCTCGACAACAAAAGAAACCATATAACAAACGATAGTCTTCAGCCAGAAAATTGCAGTGCTTTAACTGAGGTGGGGAGCATCTGAGGAGGGATTGCCTAAACTCCTCTGGCAGCTCTGGTGGCGGTGCTAGCAGTGGTAAGTGTTGTGTGTGTGATCAGATTGGACACTTTGCCCAATAATCTCCCAATAAGAAACCAGCTGGTGGCATTCTAGCAAATAAGCCAGTGGGAGAACAACCTAGAGCACCAGGGCTTGTGTTCGCATTAACTACCACCGAGGCCACTCAATTAGGTAAACTGGCGTAGACTACTTGCTTGTTATGAAATCACGAGGTTGTTGTATTGTATGATTCATGAGCTACCCATTCATTCGTATCCAATGAATGTGTGAGGAGGCTCGAACTTGTGATTCGAGAGTTGGGGTGCGAGCTGATAGTAGCGACGCCAACATCTGGGAAGGTATCCGCCATCTCAATGTGTGGGATGCCCTATAGAAGTAACAGGTTTCATGTTCAAGGTGAACCTTATATGCTTGCCAATGGAGGGATTGGATGTGATTTTAGGGATGGACTAGTTGTCAAGCAACCACATTGTCATTGATTGTGGACGATGCAGAGTAGTGCTCCTAGATACAGAAGGACTGGAGATAATATCGTCTAACCAGGCAATGAAGGAGATTGAAGTTGGAGCTACTTGTTTTATGTAGTAGCTCAGGCGGAGAAGAGGAGTACAACCGAGCAAATTAGAAGCATACTAGTGGTGGATGAGTATGCAGATGTCTTCCCAGATGAAGTTCCAGAACTACCACCAAGTAAGGATGTGGAATGCACCATTTATCTCATCCCAAGAGTTGGCCCAATATCAATGGCACCGTACAGGGTGGCGCCGGTCGAGTTAGCCGAGCTGAAGAACTAGATTGAGGATCTGCTTGAAAAGAAATTTATCCAACCAAGTGCATCACCTTGGCGAGCGCCTGTACTTTTGGTGAAGAAGAATGATGGCAGTTCAAGGTAGTGTATTGACTACCGTCAGTTGAACAAGCTCACTATCAAAAATAAGTATCCACTACCAAGGCTCGACAACTTGTTGGATCAATTGAGGGGAGCAATGGTGTTCTCTAAGTTTGATTTGAGTTATGGATATCATTAGATCTTGGTCAAACGTGAGGATGTACAGAAGACAACTTTCAGGTCATGCTATGGACACTACGAGTATGTGGTGATTTCGTTTGGGGTGACGAATGCTCCTGCCATATTCATGGACTACATGAACAGGATCTTCCGACCGTACTTGGATCAGTTTGTCATAATGTTCATTGACGACATATTGATATATTCTAAGAGTCAAGAAGAGCATGTTGATCATTTGAGAATGATGTTAACAATCCTCCGAGAGCATTAGCTATATGGGAAGCTATCGAAGTGTGAATTCTGGCTAGAGGAGGTGCAATTTGGGTTAATTTCACATTATTTGGCCTAATTTTCATTTTTAATTATTTTTAGGTATTTGGGTGAAGCAATTTTGGAGCTTGGACATTAATATTTAGTTGAAGAGACTTGCCACATCATTGCCACATCATTTCCACATCATTTCCACATCATTTCCACGTCATTTGAGTGAATGGGCAACACTTGTGGCCCAATAGTGGCATTTTTGTAATTCTGAGTGGCAATAATGACATTTTTGTAATTCTGAGTGGCAACCAGCCGCTCTCTCTTCCTCTCCATTCTCTCAAACCTCCATTTTTTATGTTTTTAAGCTTTTGAAGGTGACCCATAGAGGCACAAGCTGATTTTTCACGTTTTTCACTCATTTTTTACGTTTTATGAGTCATGGACAACACCTATTGCTTGTATTCACGTTTTGTACTTCTTGGGTAACATTTATATTGAAGCATTTTCGTTTTTGTTGGTTGTTTTGGTTCTTTTCCTGTTTCTCCTTGCTTATTTTCGTTTGTTGCACCATTTTAAATGTTCTGCATCAATTTGATGTCATTTAAATGGTTGAATTTCAAATTCTGTTGAACCTTAATTTGGATTCCATGATGAACTAAGTTTTCGCATTGATTCCTGGCCAAAGAATGAAATGAAACTTTGAGATTAATGTTTTGTTCGGTGGGTTTTGTTGTTTCTCCATTGTGGATTTGTGTTTGCGTTTTAATTGAAGAATCCAATCTGAGTTTGCTTAATTTTCAGAGTGGGAAACTCGTTTTTAGTTGATTTTCATGCTTAATGAACTTTGACAAATTCATGAACGCTTGCATTGCTTAATTGCATCTTGAATTCGTGGTTAACCTCTGTTTAGTTGTTTAATAGCGAGTTCATGAGGAATACCGAAACCAATTTAGTTTGCAATCTGCGATGGGTGAAATTTCATTCGAAGCAAGGAATCACTACTATCTTTTAGGTTGTTTAATCAAAAATTGTAATTACATTTTGTTGTTGTGTTGAAATACTGAATCTGCCAAAACCCCCCTTGTGTTTGAATCTGGAAATTGAAGCTTTGAACAAGAACATTGGTCGTTGGGAGACGACTTGATTCAACTGTCACATACTACATTTTAAGTGTTTTAATTTGGTGGGGTACGACCTCTATCAACCGCACCCGTGTTGGCTATTCCAAACAGGACCAAGACGTTTGAAGTATATTGTGACGCTTCATGCCAGGGTTTGGGTTGTGTGCTGATGCAAGATAAAAGACCAGTGGCCTATACGTTGAGACAGTTGAAAGTGCATGAGAAGAATTTCCCAACGCATGACTTGGAGTTAGTGGGTAGTAGTATTTACCCTCAAGACTTAGAAGCATTACTTGTATGGTTCTCAATTCCAGGTGTTTAGCGATCATAAGAGTTTAAAATACTTATTTGATCAGAAGGAGCTGAATATGAGACAGAGGCACTGGATGGAATATTTGAAAGACTACAACTTTGAGCTTTTATACCACCCTGGTAAAGCCAATGTCGTAACAGACGCCTTGAGCAGAACTGGAGCTTATTGAGAAGCTACGGGACATGAATGCTGAGGGTCATTAATGAATTCCTGGAGGAGATTCGGGTAGAGTAGGGTAAGGATCAAGAACTACAACAGATCGCTGGATGGTTGGGTAATGATAAAGGAAAGGACTTTAGGATGGGCAAAGACGGTATCCTATGTTTCCAAGAGAGGGTACGTGTACTTAGAAAACATGCACTAAGGAAATGCTCTTGGAGGAAGGGCATAAGAGTCGTCATAACATACATCCAAGTATGAATAAGATGTATAAGGATTTGAAAGCAACCTTCTAGTGGACTAGTATAAAGACAGATGTCGCGGATTATGTAGCATCGTGTTTAGTATGTTAGAAGGCAAAGACTGGGCATCAGAGGCTACGTGGTACTTTGGAGCCTTTGGATATTCCTTAGTGGAAATGGGACAGCATTTCCATGGATTTTATGACACATCTGCCGAGGTTGGTGAGAGGGCATGACTCGATCTAGGTAATTGTAGACATATTGACGAAATACGCACACTTCTTGCTAATTAATCAGAAGATGTCTATAGACAAATTGGCATAGTTGTATGTTAGAGAAATTGTCAGGTTACATGGTTTGCCAATGAGTATAGTGTTAGACCGCGATTCGAAAGAAGTTACTTTGATTATTTTTTTAAACATTCATATGGTTGCATGACTTTTTGTTAATAATTGAGAAGTTACTTTGATTAAAGGTGAAAACTTAGATTAAAATTAATCAAGAAGTTACTTTGGTTAATTAGCTTTTTACTGGATATAAAAGGTAAAAGAATAGACATGATTAGGCATAGTAACATTTAATTGAGAAGTCACTTTGGTTAAATTTAATACGACTAATCTATAAAGTTCTTACTTTTGATTGAGAAGTTACTTTGATTAAAAGTGAGGACGCCAACAAATTAATTAAGAAGTTACATTGATTAATTCGAAATCTTAGACAAGAAATCAATAACTATAGTCTATAGGAAACCAATGTTGAAGAAATCAATACCATTACTACGTTTACAATCTTTTATTTGCATGTCATTTATTCTTTGCATATCAAAAACCCATATTTTCATAGTTACTAGTCTTATTTGCATTAGGATAGCTTTTTATAAGAATCAAATATTTGAAATCAATTATGTATTCTTTGAGAGACAACTCAGGGTTAGCTTAACCTTCTCTAGTTTGTTCACCACTAACATGGCAATACTTAATTTGCTATAGTTAAGTAGTGGTATTGATTTCAATAAAATGTGAACTTCACGACAGTGATATCATCCATACATTGATTTCATTTAAATAAGTTATTGTGTGCATAAAATTTGAATCGTCATAGTTAGTATGTTGATTTTACAATTCTATGCATTGATTTCACTTAAACAATCACTGTATGCAGAAAATACAATTTGTCACATCTTTTGGTCTATTGATTATACAAATCTATGCATTGATTTCACTTAAACAGTCACTATATGTTAAAAATAAAATCTGTCAAATTTTTTAGTCTGTTGATTTTATAGTTCTATGTGTTGATTTCACTTAAAAAACCACTATATGCAAGAAACATAATCTGACAAATCTTTTATCTGTTGATTTTACAGCTCTATGTTTAATTTAACTTAAAAAGTCGTTGTATGCAGGAAACATAATCTGACACATCTTTTAATCTTTTGATTTCACTTAAAACAGTATTTGGATATATGAAGTTCAATTTTACAAATTTTAGTTTATTTATTTTTCAAATTTATGTGTTGATTTCACTTAACTAGATTTTATGTGAAAAGAATTATGATCTAATAAACTTTCAGTCTATTGATTTTTGGAATATATGTGTTGATTTTACTTGACAACAAATATTTGAATAAAATAAATTCAAAAGTTTATTGGGTCAAAGGTAAGGTCATGTGATCAGGTGTAGACTGCTATTAACAGGTATTGCATCACCTATTTGTTGCTTTTTCTAAATGCATTGACCATAAAGCATATGTCTTGCATGATTCCAATATGCATGCACCTTACATGATCTAAACTAATTAATTTATTCATGAAAACTCATTGTAAACATAATACTTTAAATTGATTTGGAAATCTAATGCATTTACTCTAGTTTGGTAAAAAAAACAAAATTAAATGAAATATAGATGAACAATTCAACTAACTAATTATGCATTCAATGTGTTCATTTATAAATGTTGCACTTGCAAACATGCATTTTGCATCCACATCTCTTACAATCATCATGCCTCATCGTCAACAACGCCATGTCCAATTATAGGAAGAACACTCAATTCCTTCCATTCCTACCTCTCTAAATCACGAACACCAATGGAGAATTGAAACTTGGTTTGAAGGAAATGAGGACAACATCCAAGTGTTCCTCATAGAGATGACCAGGAAGTAGATCAACATTCCTAAGGTATTAAGATATTCATGACTGAGAATTGAAAGGTTTGAGACTCTCCTCCAATAGCTCAATCATCTCAAAAGTTGAAGACATTCCTTGAGCTTTCAGATAAAATATACCCTTACTTAGTGAAGGTATTTTTCACCAACCTGCAATTAAAAGTGATGTTAAGTTGTCAAGTGCAAAGGGGTTCAAATAGAGATTTCCAAGAAGGCTTAGAAGGATGTTAATGGTTTAAGACAAAAAGAGTTCAAGTGAGGAAAGGTGAAACTAGTGTTATTGAAAAGCTCAACAAAGTGCAATAATATGAGCAATGTTTGAGGAATCTTGGTGCTGAGATCAAGATCTTTCATGTTGGTGGTCTCAAAGTGGATGAGCGGCTTCTTGCTATGATCATCACCAAAATCATAGTCCCACGTGGAAGCAACCACTCTACCTTGAATGAGGGAGACTTGATTCTCATGTATTGCATCTAAAACAATGTGCAAGTCGAATGAATTTTTATGCTTCGTGATCACATGTTGAAAGCCAAGAGGCTCACGGATTCCAGGCTTCCTTTTGTGGTGTTGGTCTCCAAGTTCATTGAATACTTTGGAGTAGATGTGAAAGATGAATTTGAACAATCCACATGGATTTTAAATTAGACCTAATATCTCAATTTGCACAAAATCGGCTTTATCAAGGTTGGAAATGTCTAGACTGCAAGAAGAATAGGTGGTGTTGCAGCTAGTTGTGCCAATGACTATGAAGTTTGCCCAAGTGGGGCAAATCAAGAGGAAAAAGAAGAACCCACTACTGGACGAATATACATTTTCCCCTACAACCTTCTAGAAGACAGAGGCCCTATGTATTCCCAGTTTGGAAGGATAGTCATTCACCAATTGCGTGAACTCAATGTGTCTTAAGATGCACATCACACCTTTTGCAATGAGAGGTTCAATAACTTGGGCGGCCAAATTCTTGGCATTGATGATCTGTTGACATCATTCTAGACCAGAAATAATCCTTAGGATGATTGAGTGTGTTGGCCTATAGGATCACACATTTCATTTGTGTTGTTGCTTTGTCTTGTTATGAGTTTTGTCAGTTTTCCAATTGATTGATTCCAAATTTTAGTATATTGTATGTATTGATTTTTAATATCTTCTTTTGTTTTCAATTTTTGTTGCAATGTATCGTTTGCTTTGATAAATGAAATATTTTCCTTTATTCGTGTTCTTAATTGTTTTACTTTTGTTTGATGAATCCAAATGGGGAGAAAAATTGGAGAAATTGAAATATTAAAGGAATTGAATTAAGAATTTGTAAAACCAGATTCTAGATGACACCCATACTATTGATAGGGGGAGTATTTGCATCTTTGTGTGTTTCTTATTTTGTGTGCACTACCATGGGATATATTTTTTAAACTCACAAGCTTAAACAAGACATGGAAGATGGTGCTTCATCAATTCAATGGAGATTGATTTAAATTCAATGGAGGCTAACTTCATGAAATTAGGGGGCGATTGTTAGCACAAATGGTTTGATGATTTGATGTTTAAAGATTTGATAAAGATATAGGAAGCCATTGCATTGGGATGTGATGAAGCTATAATGAATTGATAAAGATGTTAAGACTTGAATATTCTCGTGTTGATCAAGTTTCAAATGTGTGTTAAATAAGAGTTTCACATGAAGAACACAAAGCTTAAAGATTGTTGCTCATAGTGTATAACATTTTGCATTATATAGATTTCTAGGGTCTGGTTGGTGTCTTTTAACCTGGTTAATTGGTTTTTAACAGGTTAAATAGTTTGTTGCAGTATTTTTGTGTTGCATATTCAATAAGTTGAATTATATTTTTAATCAATTGATTTCATTTAAGCTAATTGAAATCAACAGATTGAAGAAAAATCAACTTGTTGAATATGCTAACAAATTTATGTTTTTTCAGACAGAGAGATGTGAGACTTGCCATTTTGAGCGTGAAATCATTCTGAATTCTAGGAAAAAATCTCCCTCTCTAAATCGTACAAAAGTGCAACCTTTGCTGATAGATCTTTCATCTTTCTTGGAGCAATTTTCCTTGTTATAGGAACTTGGAGAAAGAGGTTTGGTTGGCCAAGGAGAGCGTTCATTCAAGTTTGATCTTTCTCAAGTTTCTGGGTGTTATTTGGTGGTTTTCTAGGTCTGCAAGTGTGATTTTGTTGTGCTTGTTGAGATTCTTGCAGGATTCAAGAGTCTTGGTTTGTATATTTTTGCTTATTTTGAATGTGTAATCTTGTCCATTGTGTAAATCTTTTGAAATAGTGCAAGTTAAGCTCGGGTTGCCTTGACAAATTGGATGTAGCTCAAATTTCAGTGAACCAATATAAAACCTTTGTGTCCTTGTGCTTGTCTCTATCCTTTCTCTCTCGATTTGTGTTTTAATGTTTAATGAATTTTGAATTATATAATTTTTTAACTATTCTTTTGTGTTCTAGCATGACCTAAGGCTTTGTTCGTATTTGTATTGCTTATTTGAATCAATCCTGATAAGTCCTTCATGTTGTTTTTGGTTTAAACTGTAAATTCAAAATTTTGTAGAATTCCTAGTATTTCAATCGATTGTTTTAATATTTTGTGTGCACGCGTGTGTGTATGTGTATCTGTGTGTTTGTGTGTCTGTGTATGTATTTGTCTGTGTGTGTGTGTGTGTCTCTGTGTATGTGTGTGTCTGTGTGTCTGTGTGTATGTGTGTCAGTGTCTGTGTGTTTGTATGTGTGTCAGTGTATGTGTGTCTGTGTTTGTGTGTCTTTGTGTGTGTGTGTGTGTGTTTATGTGTGTGTGTGTGTGTTTGTGTGTGTGTGTGTGTGTGTGTTTTTGTGTGTGTGTTTGTGTCTGCGTTTGTGTGTCATTCTAATACATATCGAAGTATTTCATTGTAATTTTCTTTTTTGGATGTTACAAATATCACTCTTCACATAAAGGAAAATCCTATGTCCAACTGACCCTTTTAGATATTGAACGATTATGAACACAACTTGGTGGTATCTTTAGTTGGTGAAGAAACATATTGGCTAAGGTGATTAACTGCATAAGTGAGGTTGGATCTCATGTTGGTGAAATAGATAAGTTTGCCAATGAGTATGCAGTAAGTTGTTGGGTTTAGAAGGGGTTCTCCATCTGCATGAAACTTGGTAGAAAAATTCAAAGGGTGCTCACAAGAGAGAAATTTTGCATACCAATTTCAGATGATAAGCCAATAATGTATTTTCTTTAAGAAAGGTTTATTCCATTACTGCTTCATGCAATTCCAAAGCCTAGGAAGTAAGTCAAATCTCCCAGATTTTTTAGTTTGAACCTTTGATCAAGTAAAGAAGTTATATGATGAATATTTTCTATATTACTTCTTATGACAATTATGTCATCTACATGTACAAGACGAAGAGTGAATTTATCTTGAATTTTATGAATAAACAAAGAGTGATCTGCAAAGGATTGTTTAAAGTTATAAGTAAGCAGAAAAGAGGAAAGTTAGGCATACCATTGACATACTTGCTTAGGTTTTGTTTTTGTCATTCTAGAGGGGAGATCCATATATATATATATAGTATTATTTAATTCCCCATGCAAGAATGTGTTGTTTACATCAAGTTGAGTTAATTGCCAATTTTGAATAGCTGCCACTACAAGGATGACTCAAACTATTGTAAGCTTTCTAATTGATGCAAAGGTGTCATAAAAGTGCATTCCTTCAAGCTAAGTGAACCCCTTTGCTATGAAATGTGCCTTGCGCCTTTCTGTAGGCCTACAAACTTTATGATTTAATTTGTAGACCCATTTGCAACCTATAATAGAGAAATTCGGAGGAATATTGACTATAGTCCATGTCTTGTTTTGCTCAAGAGCAGATAATTCTGCATCCATGGCAGCTTTCAAATTGGAATCATAAATAGCTTCATTGAAAGATTTGGTTCATTTTAGCTATCAATGCTAAGAGTGACTTGTTGAAAGCAAGTAAGCAATCTAGAAAGAGAAATATATGACTGGATGGGATATTTCGAAGCCTTGATACAAACTAAATTAGTGTGATAATCTTTTAGATGTGCAGAAACACTCCTAGTTCTATTAGATTTTTTGTTAGTAACATCTTTAGAATTATTAACTTGAACAACCTTATCATATTGTTTAACATCAATAATAATATTACCATATTCATTATCATGTTTGTCAAAAATAGAATTGTATGATTGATTACTAGGCAAATAAACATCATTATTGTTAACAACAGAATCATCAATATCAAAGCAACTAGGAAAGATATCTTTATAGAACAAAACATTACGTGATACATTGATATCATGATTTTTCAAATCAAACATGATGTACCGTTTTCTATGAGAAGGAAATCCAAGAAAATACCAGCTTTAGCACGTGGCTCAAATTTTGAACGTTTAGCATATATGGTTTGCATATAGCACAAACATCCAAAAAATTAGATTTTTAAAATTATAAGAATCACCGTACAATTTTTCATGTGGAGTAGAATTTTTGAGAAAAATAGTGGGAGTTATGTTAATCAAAGAGGCAACATGAATAAGAGTATATGACCATAATTGTGTTGATATTTTAGATTGAAAAATCAAAGCCCTGGTGACATTTAAAAAGTGTAGATGTTTTCTCTAGGCAATCCCATTTTGTTTGAGAGTTTCCACATAATGGATTTGATGTATAATGCCTTTAAAACTAAAGAACTCATTCATCTTAAACACATGACCATTATCACTCCTGATCACTTTTATCTTTGTTTCAAACTTATTTTCAACAAAGTTAATGAAACTGGTGAGATGCATTCTAGTTTCAGATTTGTTATGCATGTGATTAACCTAAGAAAACTTGTTAAAATCATCTACGACTATTAATAATTATCGATGTCCATGTAAAAAATGAGTGGGTGAAATACCCTATTTATCAACATGAATAAGACTAAAGCATTTATCAGTATCTGATTGACTATTGGAAAAAGAATGTTTCTTCTATTTTGCAATATGACATATATCATAGTGTTAATTTCAATTTTCTTTGTAATAATGTTTATTTTTCAAGATATGTAACCTTTTGCAAATAAATGGCAAGGCGTTATGTGCCCGACTACAAATAATTGATATGTCCCTAAGTCTTCAAATTTTTCTTGTATATTTGCATTGTTTTATGTTAGTTTAAGTGGTTAATTAGTAGTTTTTAGCTTAGATTTAGTTTAATGGTTAACTAGTAGTTGGTTTTTGTAAAATTAGCTCAGTTATCTCTTTTTAAGTCATTTTTAGTTTAAGTCTTAATTAACTTTAGTTTATAGTAGCATAATTTAGTTGTTAGTTGTTTAGTTTCATTTTAATTAGGATTAGAATATGTACTAGACCAATAGTTATTTTTAATTATAGATTCCAATATATTAGTTTTAGTCTTAAGTTTTATCTCTTAGCTTAAGTTACATTTCTCTTCATCAGTTTAGACAGTCATTTATAATTTTCCATAAGTATAGCATATGAATAAAACTTAGTCTTAGTTTTAGATTAACATTAAATAGAATTTTCTGTAATAGATTTAGTGCGTAGTATAGTTATTCTAACTTGCAGAAACTTGGAAGGGGTGAAGATAAGGTGGTGTTTGATTCGGTTGGGAAGAGTTTCCTAGGGAGAGGTGAGGCCAAATTCTAAGGAAGGAAACCTATAGTAGTCTAGAAGAGAAAACTAGTCTAGGGAGAGCTCAAACAAAAGGAATGTGCACACATTTTGGCAACAATTCTTTACTCAAATTCAAGTTGAAAAGAAAAACATGGAGGAAGGCCTTTATTTATAGGCCAAGCGGACTCCAAAAAGGAGAGCCAAAATTGAATTCAAACCTAGTCTAGAATTTGAAAAATGGAACTAAAAGAGAGACATGCTTAAGTAGTGACTTGCCACCTAAGCATGTCACATTTTCTACACATGCTCACATGTTCCTGTCCTTTGTGCCCTGGCTTTGGAGAAGCTTGGTTTCAAAGTTAGGTTAAAAACCCTAATTTAGGCACATACTTACTTCACCCCAAAAATTATGCCCATCTTCTTTTAGGCCCAAACTAGACTATTAAGCCCAAGCTCAAATTTGGCCCAAAGGAAAATCTTATACTACAAGGTGCATAATACAAAGTTCAAAATATTATTCTAATATTTACAAAAGAATCCTAGACTAGGTCTTCATATCTTCCTTGGCACATATGAACATCAACTTGGGCCTGCTCAAGTCAAATGAAGCCCAAACTTCTTGGATCCTTCTTGTCATAGCTCTTATGGTTGGTCCCTTGGCTAAGGGTTTGTCATCATCCCCTCCCTCTAAAAAAGGGGTTGACCTTAAATCTGGAGGGTTTGCCTCAGCATTTGAGCTACCAGTACATGGAATTAAGTCACTCATATTAAAAGTAGCATTGACTTCATACACACTGGGCAGATTAAGCCTATATGTAGACCTGTCAAATTGGCCCATTTTTCATGATTTGGCCCTGGCCCATATGGGCTGCGGTTAGAAAAGCCCACATGGCCAAAAAGCCTCTTATGGGAAAAGCCCACAGGGCCAAAAAGCCCACAAAAACCCTGTGGTATAGGGCCAACCCATGGGCCTTTTTTTTAGAAAAAAATATTCATTATGAATACAAAAAAAATGGAAATAACTGAAAAAGAAAACACAACAAAACAACATATGCATCTTCCCTGTTTTGCATCCATATGTATCAGAATGAAGTAGGATTGTGACTTCAAATTCAATCAAGAATTTAAAACTGATAAGCAACTAGCAGTCATCACAAGTGATACATGTTAAGATGAAGGCACTAGACAGTTGAAATAGTACAATATATTGAAGAATTTTCCCATAATTTTTCCTTAGCTAGCACTAACTAGAAGCCCCCAAAATACAACCATTAGCATCAGCCTTTACCACCTTTGAGGTATCAACATCTCTGCTCCCAGTGCTGGAGGGGGAAATAAGTATATCATTGCTTATTGGTAAATTAATACAAAACAGATAAAACTTCAATAATTCTTACCAATCAAGAATATCGAGAATTTTTGGTTTCCCATCTGAGGCCACCTGTAATCCAGCTGCAGCCGGGTCTACACTAGAATCTGCAAACAAACAGCTGCAACCAATCAAGAATATATGAAAGCATAAAATAGTTTATCCACTGCTTCCAATTTAGCTTCACTGTTTTTTATACTTGTCCAGAAATTCAATTGTGATAATCTGAAAAACAGCAATTTTATGTCAACATTAGACACATTTCACATAGTATAAATAAGTTTATCTCAAAGAATTAAACACCAAGGATTTAAAAAGTAAAAGCTAATTGATATTCAAAGAATTTTTCTTTTTAAGAAAATTAAATTCTGAGAGTGATTTCTCAACTTCAATCTTAATATGTTTGGGAAGATCCTCAACAGTTCCTTTACATTAATCTATTTTACAAATGAAATGTTTTACTTAAAGAATTAAACACCAAATATATTGAGATAATGGACTAAGCATATAAGAGAACCTGAAGAAGTGTCATTGTTGGTCACTTTCAAGATCTTCAAGAAGTTTAGACTCATCAATGATTCAACAACTTCATCTATCACATAACCAATTGATACAATCAAATCACTAGTCTAGAGTTAATTATTTAATGTAAAGTGACTTTAAAACTAACAACATATAGACTTACCACTAGGATTTTCAGAAAATCC
>Ga0214545_1007249_pt1 | contig 18693 bp, 5 predicted proteins | sample CNSS4metaG_FD_160064 | JGI IMG/M metagenome (GOLD analysis project Ga0214545, IMG submission 160064) | Root nodule microbial communities from cowpea collected in UCLA plant growth center, Los Angeles, California, USA - CNSS4 | ecosystem: Host-associated > Plants > Roots > Nodule | place: USA...
ATATCTGTCTAGGAATTTTCTGGTTATTTTGCATGTGTGGGTTTGGGTAGTCTTAGGTTGCTCCATTCACACACTACACATGGTAGGCTAGTGCATTCATTTTAATATTGGGGTCCTATACCCGGACTTGAGTTAGCCGTAAGGAGTGGAGGTCCAACAATTATTATGCTAGATCTCGGATCTACTTGACTATTGGGAAGACTTCATCTAGAGTTTGCTTCCTCTTGACATGCCACATCTGTTAGGTTGCCTATCGTTGTGGATTATGTCTTGAGGTTGACTTCAGCTCTAGAGGCCTGTGAGATAATTTAGAGCTATCTTTGGAAGAATCATATAAAAGCTCATAGACTAGAAAATAGATTTTCTCTACACCTTCTAAGACACAAAGGGAGCGTGCATTATTTCTTTATTTTTTTAATCTTTTCATTTTTATAGAATTAAGTAGTTAATTTTCAACTGTGTCATATTTGCATCAACGTATAAATAAGGGCCTCTCGAGGTGCATACATGCATTACATCCACATCTTGTTTTCATTCATGCATGGTACCATGCACATAGTTTTAAGGTAAATAACATTCACTTGACACGTAGCATGGATTCACTTTGGATTCATGTCACAATGTATAATGCATAATATTTATCCCATTGTTTTTTCATGCCACCTTGCATCGTACATGCCATACATACACTCACATGCATGTGTATAGGTAGTTTCCAAATTTGTAGCATCTTGCATTCTCATGTCACTTTGCATAACACATAACATGCATCAACATATCTTGAAAAGAAATTGCACTACAATAATTTTAAAAATCAATTGTTTCCCAATTTTTTAAATTCATGGAATCCTGCGAAAAGTGAAAAAAATAAGAGAAAATAAATTATTCTTTGGTCAAATCAGTTTGTTGAATAAATGGATAATTTTTATGAAAAGTGACACACTTTTGAAACTTTGCTCTAATTTGTGTACATGGAATTGCTAAAATTCACTTCCTTTCCCATCCCATTTCCCATCACCTTTCTCCAATAAACCTTTTCTTTGTATTCTATGGAGGATCATCATAAAGGGGCATGTGCCTTAAAATGAATTAAAATTGAAATAAGTCTTTGAACACAACAAAAAAGGAAAAAATGAAGAAAAGTCTACTACACTGAAAACCCAAAAGGGCGGTCTAGGAAAAAAGTAAGACAACAAAAAAATAGAAAATAATACAAAAAGAAGTAAGGGCAAAGTACGGACAACCTCTAATGTGATTTTTTTTTCCTTTTGGATTAAAGCTTTTGAAATTAAAACAATCATGAATTGAAATGATGTGTGGCCATGTTTCTTTATCAAGAAAAAATGATATTCCTTTATTACCCATTTTGAGCCTATAAAAAAATTAAAATTTCTTTTTAATTACCCTGAACAAGGGTCATCTTCCCACTAAAGTTAAAATGATGTTTGTATCTATTTCATTTGACTTGTAATTCACCAATAAAAACATAAAAAAGTTTGAAAAGACAAAAAAAATTGGTTATGCAAAAAAAAAAAGAGAAACAAGAGTTGGAAAGTGAAAAAAAGTGGTGAACAAAGGTAGTCAAATGAATTTTAGGTGCAACCTTAGATAAATACCTTTGTTTGAAATAACCTTTATACCATTTACTTTGAGCCTTCACTATCCATTTTTCATATCCCTTAGCCTTGGCTACAATACAAGCCTAATAAAGTCCACACAAATTAATGATTGGTTATTGTTTTTCGAAAACTTTAATTTAGAGGAAAATATTTTGTCAGATATCTTGAATTTGAACAATTATTGACTTTGATTGTCAAGATTACATTGGGGCAACTAGTATGAAGTCTCTCATTATTTTCAACATTCTCATGTTATCAACAACTGGGGCAAGCTCAAACACATTTTGCACCCTGAGACCAATCTACATCCTCAAATTGGGGCAAATTTTGAAGTCTCCATCTATTTTATCAATAATTGGGACAAGCCCAAACACACCTCATGTCCTGAAGTCAATTGATAACTATAAAATTGGGGAAACTCCTTAGTCAATTATCTCATCTAATCCCTTCCAAGAGATTTGGCAATTTCATGTATGTCACTCAAATAGTGTTCAAAAAGCAATGATACAGAAAAGAGCTTCTCAATAAACTGATTAGACCGAAGAATATTTTTCAAAAAAAAATCAAAATAGAAGGTTTCCATAAATATAAAAATAACAACAAATTGGGGATCAATTAAAGTAAGTTTGATACAATGTAAAAGGTGAAAAATACACAAGGGTATGTTTCATGCATAGATTCATTCACTTGTGTCAAAAAATAAAATTAACAAACAAAGGAACTTTCATCATGCATTCATACATTAATTCATACATCAAAGTTTCAACTGTGTTCATGTAAACAAAAAAAAAATCATCACATGTACATCATACACTAATATTGTTAGTTTTCAAAAAGAAAATTCATAAGTCGTGCCAACATTATCATTCACCATGCATGCTCGAAATAAACATAACAACATTATGACACATCATAATCAAAATTAAAAAAATAATAATAATACATAGCATGTGTCAGCATTTTTATGCACATATAATGTAAATGTTAAAGTCATAATAAGCATCAACATACTCATGCATTCATAAAAAGAAAATTCATACAAGGTGTTAGCATTTGCATGTATTCATACACATATCACATCAATCATCAAATAGAAAATATCCAAACACATGTTAGCAAAATTAGGCTCTATGTAGTATTTGGTTCAAAAAAAAAACAAAGCATATACATGCCAACATATTCATGCACATTTCATATTAGCATATTCATGCACATATCATAGCATATTCATGCATGCACAATCATATAAATGCTCAAAAAGAAAAATTCATAACATGTCTTAATCATCAGGCATCATAGTTCTTTTTATGAAATTAATATTTTTTTGTCACTTTTGGGATCAAAATCCTCTACATTCACATGAACGGTTGTCGAATCCTTCTGTTTCAAAATGAAGAAAATAAGAAAGATACAAAATTTTACTTCTTTAGTATTTCTCGGATTGATGGTCCTCTTCATTCATATATCCTCAAGCATAGCTTTGTCTAGCCCCCAAGCCCAGTTTCGCACTGGCCCTTAAGCCTAGCTTTGTCTAGCCCACAAGCCTAGTTTTTGCATTGGCCACTCAAGCCTAGTTTAGTCTGGCCCAAGCCCAGTTTTGCACTGGCCCCTAAAGCCCAGGTTAGTCTGGTCCAAGCCTAGTTTCGTCTAGCCCTTAATCCCAGTTTTGCACTAGCCCCAAGCCTAGTTTCGTCTAGCCCCTAAGCCCAATTTCACATTGGCCCCTAACCCTAGCTTTGTCTAGCCCCCTAAAGCCCAAATTTATCTGGCCCCTAAGCTTAGCTTTGTCTATTCCACAAGCCCAATTTTCGCACTGAACACTTAAGCCCAGTTTAGTTTGGCCCAAACCCGGTTTCGCACTGGCCCCTAAAGCCCAGGTTAGTCTGGCCCAAGCCTAGTTTCGTCTAGCCCATAAGCCCAGTTTCGCACTAGCCCCCAAGCCTAGTTTCATCTAGCCCCTAAGCCCAGTTTCGCATTGGCCCCTAAGCCTAGCTTTGTCTAGCCCCCTAAAGCCCAGATTTATCTGGCCCCTCAAGCCCAGCTTAGTCTAGCCTAAGCCTAATTTCGCGTTGGCCCCTTAAGCCCAGTTTCATCTGGCCACCTCAAGCCCAGATTAGTTTGGCCCAAACCCAGTTTCGAACTGACCCCTAAGCCTAGCTTTGTCTAGCCAACAAGCCCAGTTTCATCTGGCCACCCCAAGCCTAGCTTTGTCTAGCCCCTAAGCCTAGTTTTGTCTAGCCCACAAGCCCAATTTTATCTGGCCACCCCAAGCCTAGCTTTGTCTAGCCCTCAGGCCTAGCTTTTTCTAGCCCCCAAGCCTAATGTCGCACTGGCCCCCTCAAGCCCAATTTAGTCTGGCCCAAGCCCAGTTCCGCACTAGCCCTTTTAGCCTAGTCTCACCTGGCCACCCCAAGCCTACCTTTGTCTAACCCGCAAGCCCAGCTTTGTCTAGCCCAAGCCCAGTTTATTTGGCCACCAAGCTTAGTTTTGTATAACTCTCAAGCCTAGTTTTGTCTAGCCCTCAAGCCCAGCATTATCTTGTTTTTGGTATTAGTCATCGTTTCTACGCCTTTCTATGTTGCCAAGCTTTCCACACATTGTTTTTGTGATAGTCAAGGTTTCTACACCTTGTCAAGGTTTCCACACCTTGTCAAGGTTTCCACGTCCTGTTTCTGTATAGGTAAGGTTTTTTCACTTTGTTGATGTGTTAATCATGGTTCCCACACAAATCCATTTGTCATATCTTGTTCTTCATGTTTCTAACCTGGGGCAACTTTTTGGGTTTCATTTTTTTCCCATCTAGAGTTTTAGCATACAGTGTTCACATAATCTATCAATAACAAAAATGAGTCTCTTTCATTCATGAGTTTTGTTTCTCACAAAATTCAATTCGACTTCCACATGTTGATTAGAACCCTCTTCACAAAAAGGTTACAAACTTTCATTTCAATATCAGCCCTCTACGAGGTAATGGTCGAGTTTAGGTTTTCTTTTGGCATATCGGCCCTCTGCGAGGCAATGGTCGAGCCTAGGTTTTCTTTTGGTATCTCGGCCCTCTGCGAGGCAATGTTTGAGCCCATATTTTCTTTTGGTATCTCGGCCCTCTACGAGGCAATGGTCGAGCCCAGGTTTTCCTTTGGTTATATCGGCCATCTGCGAGGCAATGGTCGAGTTCTCTTTTTTTTTTCATTTTTTAAACCCGAACGAAATTAGTGTTTTTATCTTTACTTATCTTTTACTATGATAATATGAAATTTTCACTTTCATATTATCTAGTCAAATATAAGTAAAGAGGGGCAGCTGTCAACACCTAATTTCGTCCGGGTAAATGTATTTGTTTGGTTAAAGAAATAATAATAATAAAAATAATATATAATATAATAATAATAATAAAAAATAAAAAAATATGTTTTGATTGATGGTAGGTTTTTAAATTTTAATTCTACCATGGGAAAATAAGAAAAAAAAAAGAAAAAAACCAAGAGAAGGAGAATCTAATTTATTTTTAATTATCACACTCTTTTCATGAGCCCAAATGTTTTACATATTTTTACCCCACTGTTTGTTGTTTACATTTTTCACATGTCAGAAAATGACGTTTCATAATATTAGGAGCGATATTTTTTATAATAATTTAAATAAATATCTTGCATTTACACTGGGAAGGTATTATTTTAATTAGAAGCAAATATTCCCGATAATAATGCTTTTAGAGAATGATACGATTTTAATATTTAGAAGAAAGTATTCTTGGTAATAATTAGAATCAATTATATGAATAATATGTTATGATTTGATTACGATCTTTATGTGACAGAAAATATGATTCTAGTAATTACAGACAATATTTCATTAATAATTATAATCAATACCGTGGATATTATGCAACGATTTAATAAGACCAATTCCTTCCCCATATATTTTATTATAATTAAAGACTAGGATCTCAATGCCCCAAGGGGCCTATATAAGCATAAAAATTTCTCTAATGCAAGGGACAAAACAAAAAAATCGAAAACCCCCTCTCTTTTTGTTGTTATAGAGCACACATACAAAAAGGGGTCACTTAAGGTAAATTTTCTTTGCTCCTAATGCTTTTCATGATTCTCTTATAACATCACATATATGATCATTTGAATTGTTGTATGATTAAATGTGTTCGGTGTTCTCATGTTAGATGATTTTGGGTTTATCATTGATGTGCTCAACCTTTCTCTTTTCCTTTGTTTTTTATCTGGGTAATTAAAAAGGTGTTTTTTCGTAGACTTTAATTCTCTAAAAAAAATAATAAATAAATAAATAAATAAAATAAAAAATTATATTTTCTTTTATATAAGTTGTGAATGTCATGTCAAGTCTCGCACTTGCTGGATAATCAAACACTCTTTTATAGCCTTTTAATTCTTTTTTTTTGAAAGAAAATTAGAAATAATAAAAAATTATAAAATTATAAAATAATCTTAAATATCATGTCAAATCTCGGATTTGCTTAATAACTAAATATTTATCATGTAGAATCTTGGGTTCTCTTGATATTAATAAAATATACATATACATAAAAATCTAGAAAATTAAAAAAAACAAAATAATAATATTAAACAACAATTTTGTTATAAAGAACTACGTTATCCTGATTTTTCAAATGAAAATATGTAGGAGCGAGGTACAATCCTCGTCGGGCCAAAACAATAAAAAAATAATTTTGTTTGAATCTTTAATATTTTTGTATGTGTTTTTTTATTTTGTTTGATTTTTTTGGGGAATAACAAATATTCTAAACATCAAAATTTTACTTTTCACACTTAATTAAAGAGGGAACCGTCTTAAGACAGGCGTTGTGGGGTGCTAATACCTTCCCCACACGTAACCGACTCCCGAACCCAAAATTAGTTTCGAAGACCATTCTTTTAAGGTTTTTTCTATAGTTTTCCATAATAAACTATGGTGGCGACTCCTCTGTACTATTTAAAATTATTTTTGTCATCCCGCCGCGATTTCGGTTGCGACAATAGGGAAAACAAGGATTTTGATACTTTAACAAAGTTTTTGTTAACAAACTTTGACAAAGTATTCACAAAACCTTTATCTTCTCTCTTTAAACCATAATAAATTATTTTAAAAAAATTGAGCTAATTGAGTGGGGACATGTGGACATTGTTAAAACTTTGTCAAAAAGTATCAAAAAAATTCTTTTTCAGAAAACAATTGGCTTTGAACAAAATGCATTTCCACATTTAGGAGAGATTGAAAGTGAGAGACTAAGAGTGAGAGAAAAAGAGTAAGAAGGGATTGGTTTGGAGGATGACTAGGGTTTAATAAAAAAAAGTGAAGAGTAGGTTTTGGAGGGAAATGAAAAGAGGGTAATAGAAGTTAGACACGTTCACACTTGAAGAAGCCACCTTCACTTTTTTCATATATATATATATATATATATATATATATATATATATATATATATATATATATATATGGAAAATGATATATTGACAACCGTTATTTGACAATTTCTCTAACTACTTGACGTGACACTGTTTTTTCAATTTTAATTTATTTTTTTTGCACAATTTTCACGTTGGCCATGCTTGAGAGCGATAGAGAAAGGGAGGTTGATTTGTGACAGAAGTGGGTGAAGGGCAAGGAGAGAGAGGAGTGAAAGTCGTGAGAGAAGAGGAGAGCAGTTTGTTATTTCTCCATCCTCAGATTTGTTCTTCCTCCTTCCCCCAAGTTTTTTCTTCCTCCATCTCTGAAGTGTCTTCTTCGTCCATTCCCCTAAGTTTCTTCTTCCTCCATTCCCCAAGTTTTTTGTTCCTCTGTTTTCGAAGTTATTTTTCGACAGGGTTCGTCATTTTCCCGTTGGTGGAGCAAAAAAAGTATTGGGTTTACCCACTAGAACAAATTCGTGGTTTAAGGTTTAGGTTTGTGTCGAGGAGGCATTTTTGTTTCCCTTTTTGGAGAATATTTGATAAAGTGTGAATTTTTTTTGTAACAATATTGTTCAAGAGCGGAAGCGGAAGGTCAATTGTAGAAAATAATCACTCTAAAGCGGAATCTACAGGATTTGTGTTTCCAATTTATGTGCGAAGTAGTGGGTTCGTAAATGCAAACCTGCATTTTTCTGCATTACTTTCTAGTTAAAGGATTGATGTTTAAAAGTATCACTAAACTCTAGACATTCTAATAATTTGCACTTAAAAAATTTATTTGCAAGGCAAAGAAATATATCAAAAACAAAATAAGAACGACTAAAAAGGATATTCACACGTTTGTTGAAAGGATGTTCCATAATTTTATAAAATACAGAAAATATAATTTTTTATAATGTTTTAAGAATAAAAAATATATCTAACATTAGTTTTAATATCTCTAAAGTCAAAATAGCAAGCTAACAATCACATTTCAGCCAAAATGACGCCAACCAAGTCTTTCAGCCCGATCAATAGCAATTATAGCCATCCTACTTTCTGAAACGATAATAATTATTAATATGAATGTTAATCAAAAACCTCAAATAACTTTGTAAGTAATCGTGAAAGATCCCTTCACTGAAAGCATAATAAAAACTTTTTTGGACAACTCTATCAGTGTTACATTCTGTAAAAATTAAATAAAAGTGGATGCCAATTAAACACAACAATTTTGGTGATTGTGTGTGTGTGTGTGTTTGTGTCTCTATGTGTATGTGTCTTTGTGTTTATGTCTCTATGTGTATTTGTCTTTGTGTTTATGTTTGTGTATCTTTGTCTATGGGTGTTTGCGTATCTATGTTTTTGTGTTTTTGTGTCTATTTACGTGTTTGTGTTTTTGTTTGCGTTTGTGTCTATATATGTATGTTTGTCTTGTCATTGTGTGTTTATGTTTGTTTATTTTTGTGTGTTTTTGTGTATAAATGGGGAATACAAGAAAACTCTTACAATGACTCAACACAAAAAGCTCTTACAAATACTCTACAAGATAGTTCTTACAATGGCTCAGAGAAAGATCTTAATCGCTCGACGAGAAAGCTCTTAGAATAACTCAGACAGAGTTCTTAATATGGCTTAAAAAGAGCTCTTATAATGGCTTGACAATAAAGTTCTTACAATGACTCAAAGAGAGCTATTATAATGGTTTAACAAGAGAACTCTTACAATGATAGAGTTTTCACAATGGTTCAAAGAGAACTATTACAATGAAAACAAAATATAGGTAATAGAGGTTATACCTTTATATATACATATAAGGGTATTTTGGACATTATACGTATTAATCAGAATAAAATTTTCAAAATTCACAAAAAAGATGAGTGCATATAGCCAAAAAGGTGGGTTGGCATGAAAGGATTTTTTATAGATGACTCTGTCGGCACTATTCAACTTAGAACTTCTTTTCAATTTTGTTCTATATTCCATTTCATTATGTAATCCTTTTTGTTAGTAGACTTTTCAACACAAGCGTTCCAATTGGTGTGATCAATGTACACTCAGCACATGATCCTATAATTTAGGAGTGGAAATTCCGTGTATGTAAGATGCACATGAATGAAAGAGAGAATATTGAACCTTAAACAATTCTTCTTGGTTTAACTTTCTCACTAACGTTTCTCCTATTTGAAAGGAGTCCCTAACTTTCTTCTTTATCAGAGTCTAGCAGCAACAAGATTATCCAGTAGATAAGAGAGAATAAGATTGAAACAATTTTAGTAAAAGAATCGATACTTGAAAGTTTTCATGGTAATTGTTGACTTCTTAAATTGCTAAAAAAAGGATAAGGTTGTGTTCTTAGGGGACCAGATTGTATTCCACAAATCTGCTGGATGGTTCTAATGCTAAGTAGTCGGGTGAGATCTCCTTGCTCCGATGGGACTCCGATGACGGCGCAGGTGTGCTTGCAAAAGACACTCCGATGCCTAAGTCAGTGTTGATGATGTCAGTGAATTCAGAGAATATTTAATGCGTAATCAATGCATAGAACAATGTGCTATTTATACCTTTTTACCTGTGGGTCCTACCTGAAATGGGCTTTCTGGCCCAACATTCCCTTTCTGGTCACTTTTGGATCCAGTGGTAAGGAGAGAAATTACCAGGAGGTCCTTCGAGGGTTGGTGGTAATCATTTGTGGGCTTCTATTGCCGGTTACCGTATACCTGTGGGGATGGATTCTATGTGGGCGGCATTCGATACTCGGTCATGAGGATCTCCATGAGTGGGCACTTCTCGTCTGCCTTAACCATCTAAGCGGTAGTTGGATTTAGGTTGCTTGCCTCTTGGACTTTAGTGTAAAACAGGTAGTCTAGGGAGGGGTACTTAGTGCAGGGTATGCAGCCCAGGGAACTGTTGGCAGCCGCATACTGCAGAGGAGGACTAATATAGGGTATGCGGCCCAAAGGGTTGCTGGTAACCGCATACTGCAGATGAGGACATCTAGTACAGGGTATGCGGCCCAGAGGGTTGCTGGTGGTCGCATACTCGTAGAGGGAGGTATCTAACGCAGAGTGTGGTTGTTGAGGGCCATATACTGTTAGGGGGTAGTATTCGGCATAAAGTATGCGGCCAGAGGTCTGCTGGGAACCATATACTTAGGTGGGTCATATACTTAGGTGTGGTTGGGACATGTTGCTTTCAAATATTTAAGTTTTCTAGTTCAAGCAAATCCGTCAAAGATTTTAAATCGAGGTTGCTAAGAGAATGTGCTATTAGCTTTTAACAAATCTTCAACTTCCTCACAAGTCTTATTGAGTGTTGTAAACAACTTTGGGATCAACTCTGGGTACCTGGGTTTCTCAGCTATGTTCTTGCTGTTATGTGAGTAGTTGGAGGAAAGGGAACGTGCTACTAGTCATTTAGCACGAAAATCTTCAAGAAATGCATTTGATAACTGTTATACCCTTGTACTCTTGCTATATCTATTAAATCTACACATTTGTTTAGCAAGAGTACTGATAAGTGGGATTAATTGTTTATATGTAATTGTTTAGCAAGAATATTATTGAGTGTTGTAAACAACTTTGGGATCAACTCTGGGTACCTGGGTTTCTCAGCTATGTTCTTGCTGTTATGTGAGTAGTTGGAGGAAAGGGAACGTGCTACTAGTCATTCAGCACGAAAATCTTCAAGAAATGCATTTGATAACTGTTATACCCTTGTATTCTTGCTATATCTATTAAATCTACACATTTGTTTAGCAAGAGTACTGATAAGTGGGATTAATTGTTTATATGTAATTGTTTAGCAAGAATCTGTATTCTCACTTCAATAGTCAAATTGAATAACTTTGACATCCTCCTATTTTCAAAATCGAAGTGATACTACTTTTGATAATAATATTAGTTTTGTATAAGTAAAACCAATAATGAATTATATAACCACAGAGGAACATAGATAAAAGGAAGGTGACAAAAGAGGGTATTTATCCTGATATGTACTTGACAATTGTAGGATATGCAAATGAATTTGCTGCATCATGATATGATTACCTTCTAGTCCGAGTAACCAAAGTGCTGCTGACAATAGTGTCAAGTAGATTATTATGGGATCAGATGTGAAAGATATACTACATGAAAGAGTTTACCATGCTCATGTTTCTGTATTTGTTTTTATGTTTTTGGTGATGTCTGTTGTGTTCTACATCAGTTTTGGTTGTCTTACTAGCATTTTCAGCATCAATAATGCATCTTGGTGGACTGCAAGATGATCTGGTCCAGATGGCATGACACGAGATTATGGTATGGCTGAATCATGAGTGAAGAACAAGTCTTGGTAGAGCCTGGGACCAAACATTTCATTTATTTAAAAGAAAAAAAAAAACATAAAACTTACCCAGCCTGCTATTGTGTACAAATAATACATTTATAAATTGTTGTAATAGGAACGAACAGAGAAAAGTGTATAATTGGTGCAATAGGAACGAACAGAGAAAAGCAGATATAAAACAAACAATAAGACTCTTCAACAAAAATCCTAAGTTTTTTTTCATTAAAGATCAAAGAATTTGTTTGAAGAATAAAATGTTTACAATGCTAATATACCAAATAAAACATTAGTTCTCTATCTAACAAAGTTACTTATTACAAATAACCACAACAGAGTTATTTACTGTCTTACTGATATATGTGATGCTACGTGATAACTTTTAAGGCCCAACATGGATAACTGATCTTCTCTTAGCATTCTCTACATGTGTAATTGCAACACAATGTCTCACGGCATTCCCATGGTCTTTTGATCATGAGTTTTTGTTGCAAATGATATCAATTTTGATCATGTGTTTTTTTGCAGGTGACATCAATTGTCCTTTTGGTCTTAAATATACACTTACCTCTTCTCATAGTCATTTTAACCAAAATTCATGAATTCCCCCACTTCAGTTCAATGGTGATATCTACATGTTGGATTTCCTCTCCCACCTGTTCTTGGTGTCAAGCCTACAAAATATTAATAACACATCAAATGATTATGAACCGCTCACATGGCAAAACAAACAAGAAAAATAACCATATATACACGGATAGAGCAGAATTACAATACTATAAAACACAACCAGTGACATGTGATGTCAACACACAGATTAACCACAACTACTAATGTGATAAGTTAACAACCTAATAGGCGTGATTCAGCTGGCAAGACAAACAGAGTTTGTGGGAAAGGACTTGAGATCAATTATAACAAAAACACAGTTTTGGGAGGGTCGAGGAGTATTCACTATAACAAAACTCCAGATCAAAATTGAAGATTAGTTTCATAATCAATCCAAAGAGCTTGAGAAAAGACCTCAAGCTTCCAACAGGAAGCTAAATGCCCTAGTTACGGTTGTTAACAAAAAAGTGACTAAATCTCGACAACTAGTCTCATAACCGACCAATGAATCAAAACCTATGGGAATATCTTAAAGTCTCACCTGGGTGCCAAAAGCCCTAATTACAATGATTATAGAAACAAACAAGGATTAGCTATTGCAAACTAAGATCTATGAACTAAAGTGTTATTATCGATACATACCCCCAATGCAATTTTCGCTTATTTGGCGCGGAAATCACAGGTATATCATCCTTTTCGTCTTCATTTCTAGAATCAATTTCTTCACAATCATTCCAGTAGCCTGATTCCTTGTGATCAACTTTTGAACCTTGAGCTACACTGTCTTGGCTACATAAATCATCACCATGTGACTTTTTGTTAGCCCCGTCTGCAGAACCATTGACAGAATTAGAATATCATAAACGAATGAACCATTACAATTAAGCGGGGATACAAAGAAAGAAACCTTTGGATTTTATTTTGAACTTTGATTTTGACTTCACTTGCAAGCGCTTCTTGTGTAGTTCCTATCACAATCCAATGTTCAGACAACGTTAACACCGGAGAACAGCAACAATCAAACGCAGTAGTAAAACTACACATACCCATGTTGAAAAATGTTTAAAAAATCTAAAATTATCAATAATTTTGAACGTGGGAAGTGTAAAGAATGACGAAAAGTGAATTGGATTGAAGAGGGTACTAACACGAAATTTTTCGAGCTGGTGCTGCGTGACGCCTTTAGGTTTGAAATTCGGTCGGAGGCAGGGTGTGGATGCGATTGCAGCTTCTCTTCTACGATCCTCTTCTTCTTTTTCCATTCTCTTTTCCTTTACATCACCTTTCGAATTGCTCTCTGAAATGCATATAAATGTATTAAATGTATTTGAATAAGAATACTCGTTCAGGATATTGGATTCAGATTTTAAAAAGATTATTTTGAAATAAAACTTTCATACGAATTTCTAAAGATAACACATCAATAAGAATAAGAATGTAAGGAATTATTTTCGTTGATAAAAATAAGATTGTAACTATTTACAAGGTTTACAAAAAATCCAATTTTAATAAATTTATGTTGATATTATAAAACTTTTAAAAATTTGAAAAGATTTTTGTTAAATAATTATTATATTGATTTGTTTATTACATCTCTATATTTTATATTTAAGAGTTTTAAGAAAAAAAAAGTGAACTTGAACCATAACACCTTATTCTAAAATTTAGAAGATGACTCTTATCACAATATTAATACTCTAAGCTACTAGATGTGTCTAAATACCAAACGGTCATGTCCAAAAAAGAAGTTCAATACAAAACCTTATGAGTGTCTACACAACAATAAACTCTTTGACGAAATTCATCATAAGGTTATTCATAACAAATACTTTATGCATAGTTGTAACTTTATTGTACATATAAAAATTTCCAATATGTTTTATTTCCAATTTTTATATCATTTGCTTTAACTTTTTGTTTTATTAGCTGATCTGAACTCTGTTTACTTTTTGGCCATAATTTTTTTCCGCGGAGTTTTTTTTTTTTTTTTTATTCTAGTAGCATTGGATTGTATTTTTTTAGTTTTCAAATGAACATATGGTTTGCTGTATTTTGAGTTTTTTATTGATTTTTTTGAAATTGATAGATTTGTTCTATTTTTGTAGTTCTTGATGATTGTTTGTTAGAAAGGGTTGATGTTTTTAATTTTTAAAATTTTATATTTTTTTTATTTTTGAATTACTTAAAAAATGGATGTCACACGTATGAATAGTCAGAGAAATACCAAAAATTAGAAAAGAAAATTGTTTTCAATATTTTTGAAAATGAGTGTCAATGGACAAACACAATAAAATAAAATAAAAACATTATTCATTTTTTTAAATTGTTTTATTTTTGTAATTTTTTTAATTTTCAAATATTTTGTTTTTTAAAATAAAACTAAAAAGAAAGAATTTAATTAAAAAGGAAAAAAGTGAAAAATAGAAATATGAAAGATTGAGTAATGAATGAGGTGCGTGAAATAAATGAAGTGTGTACAGTAAAATATGGGTTACAATCCAAATCAAACACACGAGAGTACAGGACTAATAAATATCAGGATACAACATGCCCAGAGATAACATATTAAACAGAGAGGTGGTTGGTTATCAAATATTAGGGTGCATGAAGAAAATAAAACAAGTCCAAAATAAATACATGACATAGTGGTGAAGAGTTAACAGAATATGGAGGTACGGGAAGAAAATAAAGAGGTCCAGCATAAAAATTGAAACAAATGGTGGTGCATGCGGTGTAGGACAGAGAGGTGCGACGAGCAAATCAGGTTCAGAAAGCAAACACAACAATCCAACCAAATAAAGGGGTGCATAGATTTAAAAAAGGGGGTGTGCGAGTAAAAGTGGGCTGAGCCCAACTCTTCAAACATTAAAAAATTAGGTTCCTCTTCAAACCCGAAGATCCTTTCTTCTCCAACGCAGAACCAGCCGCTACTGCACAACCAACGTCGCCGTCATCACCTCCGATCCATACCGGAGCCATCGCCACCCCCATGGCCGGCCAAGAGCATCGCCGGCGATGTCACCAACATTAGAGGTGCCGTCACCTCTTCGTTCTCCTTCTCGCGCGAGCCACACCAGGTTCTGGAGCTCGCCGCCGATCATCTCCGGACGGCCGGTATCGTCGCCGCTGCGGTGCTCGTGATCGAGACCGTCGCCGGCGCGGATGAGGACCTCGCGATTTCTATTATTTTTCGCTTTTTTTTTTCAACGTGCACGAGAGAGAGAAATGGAGTTGGTGGTTTGGAATGTGAAAAATGAAGCTTGGGCAGTGAATGTGATGAAAGGAAATGGAGATGGAATGCGAAGGAATTGGGATCTCACGTATGATGAAAACGTGAATGGGTTTTCTGTTTTTATTTGTTGCAGGAGAGGATGAATTTGGGGTTAGATGATGGTAGTGATTCTAGAGGGACGGTGGGTTCGGTGTTGGTGTGAATTAATTGTTTGTTTTCGATGCACACAAAAACTTCATGTGTTTATGAACGTGTATGATAACGAGCGTGAGTGAGTATAAACAAAATAATAGTGGGATGAACATCGCTCAACTCATGCATTCTTAAGCATCCGTATCAGACCATGGGCGAAGCTAACGAAGTTAAGAAGTTAGGGACACTTACCTTCTTGATGATGAAACCCAATACATCAATCACCTTCTTCCTTTTTGCAAAATCTCCCTCCTCTTGTTTCTCAGCCACCGCTACTGTGACTGCCATACGCTGCCATGCTACAATATCTAATATTTCCTTTTTTATGCCAAAACTTACAAACAGGGCAAAGCTTAAAAAAATAAACTCTTTTCATTGCCTGAATGAGGAAAAGGGGACAGTTGGAGCAGGAACTTTCACTTCTTTTTTCATTTTTTTTATATATTTTCTTATTATTAAAAAAAAGACAAAATAAATAGCAAATAAAAATAAAAAATAAAAAAATTATGATTAAAATAAAAGTAAAATAGGATGAAATAAAAATAAAATAAATAAAATATAAAAAACAAATTAAAGATAAGATAAGATAAAAAATAAAAATAGAAATATATATCTACCCTAAATTAAAGTTTACATTTTTTTTTATTTTTCTTTTATTTTCTTTAATTGTTTTCTAAGTAAAAAATAATAATTTTCATCCAAATAAAATTAGGTGTTGACACTTAGGAACCTGCACAAAGTCCACATTTAGAACCATTTTATTTTAAATTATAGAACATATATGTACATAGTCTACGTGTACTCTAAACATGGAAACTAAAATAGTTTGTTTAGTTTTTCGATTTGAGAAAGGACAATGATATTTTAATTTATTTTTTTTTGATCCATTTTTAATTCATTATTTTAATCATCATTAGATTATCACATCAAATTACTATAAAAAATCAAAATAGATGATCTAGTGATGATTGAAGTATTGAATTAAAAATGGGTCAAAAAAATGAGTTAAAATATATTTTTCTTTAAGAAATTATCTTTTCATCTCATTTTATCTCTTTTTCTCTCATTTTCGGAATTGCTTCTTTATTTCCTTCCCGTGTTCATGTTCTGTATCCATGGAAAACTAACTTTTGAAATCAATTCATAAAATCATGATCAAACCATTTGAATTGAGTACACATAGTAATTCATATATGTTCTGTATTGAATAATTAATATTCTTATTATATAATATCCAATTCAAAGTCATCTTTTAAATTAAGATTATATATTTTAATCTGTAAATAATGACAATAAAAAATTACTATAACGTAAAAATAGTTTTTTTTTTATATATTTTATGGTTTTATTGATAAATTATATATTTTTTATAAGTTAAAAAAACATAAAAAATATCATTAAATTAACGTTAAAAAGATATAATGACATTATTAGAAGAGGTATATGTGTGATAAAATCTTCAAAGATAGTCTTGTCTTTGTTGCTATTTAATTGTTAGTTTTTTCGAAAAAAAAAATTGTTTTTATCTTTTATTGTTTTAAAATTTAAGATAATATATTTTTCACTTATACCCTCAGTTTAACTAAAAAGGAGAAACAAAAATTCAAATGAATAAACAAAATAGAATAACATGCAAATATATTCAAATGAAAATCTTAAAAAGATAAATAAATCAGTTTTATTGAAATAAAAAGGGAGTAATAAATTACTATGATGAATTTATGTAAAAGTAAGTCCTTGTTGTGTTGCTCCCTAGAAAGGCTAAGTGATATGTGGCTTCAATTTATTCATTCGACTTTTCAATATAGAAACTTTACTTAATTAATGTTTTGTCAGACATAATTAGTTAATGTCCTGATTAATGGTGTTTTGTAAATGAATGTCTTTTTTGAGACAATTATTTAAAGTTATGTTTAATCATTTTATTTGTAATTTAAGTTAATTTAAAATTAATAATTATAGTGATTAATTTCAACTTAATTAATGTGGCCAACAATAAAAAATTAAATTTTTATTAATTATTTTTTGTTAGCGGATATTATTGTTAGCGTATACGGATTAAGGTAATTAATATATATTAAATTTTATAAAAAATATATGTAAGTATATTATTAAATTAAATTTGACCTAATTATTATTAATGTAATTTTATTTTATTTAAAAGATAAAAATATTCATAATTGTTATATATGTGTTTTTATATATTTTTTTAACATTCATTAATAAAAATTAAAATATAATTAAATAATAAAATAAATATGTTTTAATGTTGTTAAAAATTAAATATAATTAAATATAAAGAAATTTAAATTAATAATACAACCATAAAAAAATAATGATAAATATTTACAAAATTTATAAAAAAGACAAAAATAAAATATTTTAGTAAAGACCTTCAAATTTCTAAAATTATTTTTTTATATCAGGATGTTATTGTTTAAAATTTTAAAAGAATGTTTTTATCTTTAAAAATTTATTATATACATTTATATTATATTAATTAATATATTTAATTATCTTAATTTTTAAATTGAAGAAATCGATACAAATTATTGATGTATTAGGATTCTCCTTGTTCTAATTCTGAAATTTATATTTCTCGTTTGACTTTTATGCATACAATTGTTCCTGGATATAGACCCGTCATCCCATACGGCTTCAAGGAAAAATATTTTTTAATAATATTCGTTAATTATATAGTTATTTATGAGTTAAAATTTATTCAAAAGTTTGTATTTATTCATCTTTTACTTTTTAATACATAAAAATAATTTGGGCTGAATAATGTGTTTCACAAAAATAAATTTTATATTTAATATAAATTTATTGATAAATATCGATTCATTGCAAAATAAGTATTATTATATTTTGTTTGTAGTACAGTAAAAAAAATCATTACTTTAGTATAAAGATTTTATTTATGTTACTTTTGTTCGAACTTATTGATAATCAAAGTGCTTAAATATGTATTTAATTTTTAATAATTATTACATATTTTTATTAAAATAAAATTAATGTTAAAACGCAATGATCTTGAAGGAATATTGTAAATTTAGAATTCTGAGTAGTTTTATAATTGAGTATTTTTCATGTTTGTTTGCCTTATTTTAAATGAAATTTTAAAAATTATAGCTGAATAATATTCACTATCCTAAATTAATTTGTCAAAATAATATTATATTCTTTTAATCAAATTATTAGTAAAAAATATATATATATATAAATAAACAAACAACTAAAAAAATAAAGTCGAGGTTCTCACAACTAATATATATATATATATATATATATATATATATATATATATATATATATA
>Ga0214545_1007259_pt1 | contig 18656 bp, 13 predicted proteins | sample CNSS4metaG_FD_160064 | JGI IMG/M metagenome (GOLD analysis project Ga0214545, IMG submission 160064) | Root nodule microbial communities from cowpea collected in UCLA plant growth center, Los Angeles, California, USA - CNSS4 | ecosystem: Host-associated > Plants > Roots > Nodule | place: USA...
TGCCTCGGGTCACGCCTGAATCGAAGCCATAGATTCACAAAATTTTTAATTAATTTAAAAATTGGCAGCGCATTTGGCCTCGGTTATGGTAAGAACCGAGGCCATAGGGAACAATTTTTTTAAATACCACTGCATTTTTCATCATCACTATTCGCACACAGCAACATATTTCCCAATCACACATTCAAATCAGAAACAGAGAGAAAAATTATTTAAGTAATGAATGTGCAGATACATATTCCCCAAACAACATATTCCCCAAACACCAGCGGCATGGACACACCCAAACAACCTAATTCGAATTCTACAATCTTCAAGCTACTTATTTAAGTAATGAATGTGCAAAGAAAAATTAAATGATCAGATGATGCGGCGGCAAAAGGTAATCGATCACCCACAGAGAGCTTGCAAATCTCGATCCTTGAATCTGGTGCAAGGTACTTGTTAAGCTCCAACACATAGCTGCGAAGAGGCAAAAGGTAATCCACTATCGCTGATAGTGCTGGTAGTGAAGTGGCCCAGTTCTTTGCATTGTCGCTGGAAGACGCGCCCCCTGTTCGCAGCAGTGGTGCCGGCGATTCCCTCGATGGTGAAGGCAAGACAGTCGCGGGATGGCACGGTGAAGCAAAGATGGAGGTTGGTGTTGTCGGCAGCGACGAGGAAGAAGAAGCGTCCTGTCTCGCGCAGGTGAGGAAACGAGGAAGAAATTCGTGGTTGTCCAACACCGTCTTCGTCCCAGATCTGGTTAGCACTACTTCTGCTTCCCGACCTTGGTCCAACATCGCCAACGTGCCCAGATCTGCCAACGTTTGAGCCCCCTGGTTTCAGCCCCTCCTCTACTCTACATTTCAGCCCCTTTTCAACAAACCCTAAAAGCTACACATAAAATTTAATCAAGGAAACAGGAAATGGAGGTGGAGGAAATTGAGGTGCAGCGAACCAGCAACGGTAGCGTGACGGTGGCCAGAGTAGTGTGGTGGCAGCGATAGTGGAGGTGTAGGTTGCAGGGAGAGAGAAGAGAGAAATGGAGTTGTAGAGAGAAATGGAGAGCGCGGGGAAGAAGAAAAAGAAAAAGGGGTTCGCATTTTGGCACCGGTCATCTGTCACCCGAGGCCAAATATGTGAGTTTTTTGCTTCGATTCTTTGCAACCGAGGCATATGCTAGCTTTTGGCACCGGTTTTTTATCAACCGAAGCATAAAACCATTTTTGGCTTCGGGTGTTTTGTGAACCGAGGCATAAAAGTTGGGTGGAATTTCAAAAATGCCACCGCGCCATTATATGCTTCGATTTTTTGATAACCGAGGCATATAAGGCGAGTTAAAAACAATAATTTGCACTAGTGATTGTTGAGTTTATTTTCTTAACAATCGGAATCAAGTTTTATTATTTTAATTCATTCGTTTTATATTAGCTTATAAAATAATTTTAATAATTCATGTGTCAGTTGTCTCAATCAAAAGAAGTTTTTTCAAAAAATCAACAATGTTAAATGAAATGTTAAATGTTAAATGAAATTTATAGATTAAACGAATTAATCCTATTATCTATTGAGAAAGAAATATTAAATGAAATTAATTATGAAAAATTAATAAATACTTTGGATCAAAACAAACTAAAAAAAAAAAATTTAAATAAAAAGCCTCATTGTTTATGTTTGCTTGAAGCCTCCCAAATCATTGAGTCGCCCTTGCCGATACATAAAGTGCTATCTTATTTACAATTTTATCACTTATTATAAAGGATGAATTATAACCTGTATAAAAGATCGTTATAAAATGTGATTTTTCTCTAGTGGATATTCATCTCAACTTCCTTATTTAAACCCAAATTTTCTCTCGTTAATTGACATAAAATGTTTTTCAAGTGAAATAGTTTTATATATTTTTTGTTTAATCTATTTTAAGTAAACCTTGATTTGTTACAAACTTTTAAAATGGTTTTTAAAAACAAATTATTTTCAATTTTAAAGTATGTATACCTTTTTAAAATATATTTAAAACTAAATGACAAAAATTGTTGAACTGATTAGATTTAAAAATAAAATGGAATTATCAATACATCCAATCTAATTTTAAATACTTTTTTCTTTAACTGAATGTGTTAGATTAGATAAAATTTCATGAAAGTAATGGATATTTTTCATTAATACTAAAAGATATACATAAACTACTAAATAGAATGAGAAAAATGATGAGGTTGGTGAATGTTTAGAACGAGGGAGTTTCCATATTATTGTAAGCATTATTTAAAGGTGATTGTTAGTGTGCTCTTTTTTTTAAAAGGGATTTTGAAACATTTATCACCGGACTCCATTTATATTTTCATTTGCAATTATTTTACACAGTCATTTTATTTATTTGATTATTTATTTTTAATAAGATCTAAACATAATTTGAAGAGACTCTTTCTTCCTGTACAAGTTATTTTTCATCTTCCAAGCATCCACATGTAAAACTCCTTCCTCGTACACAACGTCTTGGTCCGTGGCGGAGGCTGACATTGGGGACGGTGCCCTAAGATGCTGATCTCGTGCTAATGGCGATGCACGTAGGTGGTTTCGCGGTCGAAGATGTTAGAGCCGCTTCCGACCACACGCACAGAGAATAACCCTACGATATCAGATATAGAACTAACAAAGAAACCTAATCCGTTCAAAACCGTTTGGTCAAATCTGATTTTTTTTTTCCCAGCGAATTAGAGAACTGACAAAATTGAAGCATTTCGTTCTCGCATGTTCTTCCGCTTTGGACATGAGAGATAGCCTGTTCGATTGTTGTCAGAAGTCGTCGTGGGGCGCTGCTGGTGCGACGATGGCCGGATCGGCGACGCTAAGGCTCTTTTCACGAGGTCTCCTTCCACGCTGCGGCGTCTCACGAGCGAGTTCGTCATTGCCAACCGCCACATGTTGAACCCATTCGGTGCATATTGTTACATTGCCGGGCGAGAACCGAAGATGGTGAGTTGTAAACCTCAAAATTTTGTGTATGCTTTGAGCTTCTGGTGGTGGATCACTTGTAACCACGTTACCTCCCAAAAGAACAGTTTGAAGGCTGGAGAAAATCTGAGTTCCTGGGGCCTGGTTCGTTCTGAAAACGGTTATGGCCTTGGGTTTCAAACACTTGACAACTGCTGTTACTTGATCATATCAGGTTTAGCCCCCAAATATGAGTATTGGCCGGCTTGGGTTGGTAATAGAAATCAACCTGTTGACAGGCATGCAAGGCTGTTGCTAAGCCGCTCCGGTGTGCTGAAAATAGAATCCAAACATAGTAAACCCATCATCCTTTATTCTTCACCACAACCTTCCAAAAACACTGTGGCCACCTTGTTGGACACAGGCAACTTTGTGCTGCAACAACTTCACCCCAATGGAACAAACACTACGCTGTGGCAAAGTTTTGATTACCCTACTGATAATTTGTTCCCTGGGATGAAGTTAGGTGTGAATCACAAGAGTGGTCATAAATGGTCACTGGTTTCGTGGTTGACTTCTGAAAAACCAAGTCTTGGGGCATTTGAACTTGAATGGGAACCCACTGAAAGGGAATTGATCATCAAGCGAAGAGGAAAATTGTGTTGGGCAAGTGGGAAACTGGAAAACGGTGGAGTCATGCACGACACACATTACGTGATTGTCTCAAACGAAAACGAAAGCTACTTCTCAATCACCACTTTCAATGAAGAGCATACAAGATGGGCGCTTTTAGAAACTGGGCAGCTGATAAATCGGAATGGAGTTGATAATAATGTTGCGAGGGCTGATCTGTGTTATGGCTACAACGAAGATGAAGGGTGCCAACGATGGGAGGAGATACCCTTATGTAGGCATCGTGGTGATGTATTTGACAGCAGGGTAGGGTACCCCAATGAAAACATGGCAACCCTTCTAGAAAATTCGAGTTATGGCCTAAGTGATTGTCAGGATATGTGCTGGAGAAACTGCACTTGTTTTGGATTCACATACTTTGATGATGATGATGGAACTGGTTGTGTGTTCTTTCAGTGGAACTCTACGACAGGTACTACTGTTGCAAGTGGGGGCCATAAGTTTTTCGTACTTACAAACAAATCCCATAACAAAGGTATGTTGACCTTACAGAATTTCAGAACTTCCTTGTACTTCCCTTTTAATTTAGTTTATAACTTTTAAAGTATCATAAAAGTTACTAATATTTAACTTTAGCTTGTGTTTGTAAATGCCGAATGCTTCATGCAGGTAAAAAAATGTGGATATGGATAACTGTTGTATCAGTAGTAGCTGCTCTGTTAATAATCTGTGCAATTGCTCTTGCCATAAAGAAAACTAAAAGTCTGCTTGAAGGTTAGTTATATATAAAATAAACAGATTTATTGAAATCTAGATGCTTTATTGAACTCAACCCCTTGACTTGATCTCAATCTTTATCATTCATATTTGAATCTAAACAGAGAAAAAAAGAAAAGGGGTGGCTGAGAATAATATGGCAGATTTAGCAACATCAAATAGATTCTCTGATGTCAATGCCGTTGACAATGAATTCAAGATGGTACAAAATCTAAATGTGTTTCACTATACATTAGTATTGGCGGCAACAGACGATTTTTCTCCTGAAAACAAATTAGGGCAAGGAGGATTTGGACCTGTTTATAAGGTGATATGAAACAAGTATTGATTTTTGTGTTATTAAGAAGTTTCTTTATTAAAGGTCTAATAACCTTTTGGTTTGCATTTTAGGGAATCCTTCCTTCTGGGCATGAGGTTGCCATAAAAAGACTTTCGAAAACATCAAGACAAGGAATTGTAGAATTCAAAAATGAAGTGGTGCTTATATGTGAACTTCAGCACACGAATCTTGTACAACTACTTGGGTATTGTATTCATGAAGACGAAAGGATTCTGATATATGAGTTCATGTCAAACCAAAGCTTAGATTACTATCTATTTGGTGAGAATTACATCACAACTTAATTTTTCAACATGTTTCATGCTTTGTACAACTTAAGAAAGTCCTTTTCCTTTGTTACCATTAACTATAGTATATATTCTCAGAATATATATTTCTTTCCATTGAGAAGATTGTAACAGAAGCAAGTTATTGGACTGGAAGAAGCGATTCGATATAATAGGAGGAATCTCTCAAGGATTACTCTACCTTCATAAGTACTCGAGACTAAAAGTAATTCATAGAGACTTGAAAGCTAGTAACATACTTCTTGATGAGAATATGAATCCTAAAATTTCTGATTTTGGATTGGCAAGAATGTTTACACAGGAAGAATCCATGAGAAATACTAGTAGGATTATTGGAACCTAGTAAGCTTTCAAAACTATTTCTTTCCAACACAAGAATATGTAAATAAAGTTTGTTTTTGTCATATGATGAATAACTTTTTCTTGTAGTGGCTACATGTCTCCTGAATATGCCATGGAAGGAATTTTTTCTACAAAATCTGATGTATACAGCTTTGGAGTGTTGCTGCTTGAAATTGTTAGTGGGAGAAGAAACACTAGCTTATATGATGTTGATCTCCCTCTTAATCTAATAGGACATGTATGTGAAATTACTGTAAAAGAGTTCCTTTTTCTTAATATTATTCTCCATTGTCTAATTTGTCTAAAATGTTTATAGGCGTGGGAGTTATGGAAAGAAGGTGAACCTCTCCAATTAGTAGATCCATCATTGAGTGAGTCATTTGATATTGACGAAGTGAAAAGATGCATTCAAGTGGGTCTCTTATGTGTAGCACAATATGCAAATGACAGACCAACAATGTGTGATGTTGTATCAATGTTAACAAATGAAAGTTCAAAACTTAGCTTGCCTCAAAAACCTGCTTTCTATTTGGAAAGAAGTTACTTTGATAACAAAACGTCTTCTGAAGAGTTAAATACTAACTCTATGGAAGAAATTACTACTTCCTCCTAAGTTGTAGAACGAGATTTTGTTTATCTGCATTTTTTTGTTTGTAAAGATTAATCTCCCATAATTAGTTAGCTTATTTGTATAGGGTTTAATATCAATTTTAGTTCTCTAGATATTGCAACATATTGCAACTATATAGTTACAGTTACTGAAATTTCAATTATGCTAATTGAGTTCAGGTCCTCCACCTATAACAATTGTGTGCATAGATTATATTTGTGTTAATTAGTTCATGTACATAATGCAATTTTGAAATTAAAATTGAAATTTGATTATTCGATATTGACTTATGAGAGTGTCTGAGTCAACAATTATACCATTTCAATGATTGGAGGATTTGTATGATAGTGTATGAGTCAACAATCATACAATTGCAAGAAATTGAAAGATTTGGTTAGTAAATTTATAACTTAAAAAGATTATAAAGACACATTTACCACAATAGAAAGGATTTGATTAAATGATCCACATGAGTTTTAATAGAAAATTGAATTTTCTGTATTGTGAGAGCTTTCAGTTATAAGAATCCCCAAATTGATATTATGAGACTAATCTATGGTTATAAATCTCATAACTTATCACTCACCAAACTGAATATCAAAAGGATTCTCTCGTTTTCTCATTAAGTTAAAACATCAATTAGTAACTTTTGAGCTCTATCAATTTCAGAACTTCCATCACCACCTGTTTTTGACATACTTCAAATTAAATTGTCAAAAAAAATAATGGACTTCACCACTTTTCTTATATGTGTTACACTCTATGGATGGTTCCACTTGTCTTTACACTCAATTGGTTTTCTCTATAATGAAGTACTTTTGACTTTCTCCGCTTGTTCTCCCCTTAGTTTCTTTCAAAAACCAATTAATATATAATCAAGAGTTACTTTTGAAAGTGCCACCGAAAAGGTTTAGAACAGAATATAGCACCAACCAAATAGAAGTAAAGAAAACAATTTTACTGCCAACAAAGAAGCAAAACAAAGCAAACTTCATTTATGTTTTGGCATTGTTCTACTTTTTTTTTTTTCTAGAAACAAACAATCCATTCTTCACCAATTAACTTCCAAAAACAAACCTTAGTAACAAGCTTGGACAACATACACTGAATTTAAAGGGTTGACTACGATAAATTAGTTAGCTTGAGTCAGAATTTATTAATTTGATTATGATTTTAATTTTTAATTGGTGAACAATTACCGAGTAATTAAAAGAAATTGGATGCTAGAAAAACTATATTTTATGATTTTTAGAATAAAATATTTATGAACAGTAAGAAATAATATCCATAAAGCAAAAGGTTAATGTAAAGTAAAAATACGTACAATATTAAAAGAAAATATAATAAAAATTAGAAATGCATACATCAAAAGAAAAAAAATAGTGGCAATAACGTACCTTCTAAACTTTTCAATTTCTCTTCTCTATTAGTCTCACTCGTTCGTTAAGTGTCTCTACTCTTTTTCTTTTTTTTAAGGGTTAAATATGTTTTTGGTCCCTCAAGTTTCAGCGAAAATTGGAATTAGTCCCTCTTCAAAACTTTTGACCAATTTAGTCCTTCATTTTTCAAAATGCATGAATTTAGTCCTTTTAACCAAATTTTGTTAACTGTTTTTTACGTTTCAAGCGCATTTCATGATAGTATTTAAATTATTTATACTGTTTGACACATTTTTGTTTCAATGTTAACTTAAATACTATCATGAAATGCGCTTGAAACGTCAAATAAACTTAACAAAATTTGGTTAAAAGGACTAAATTCACGCATTTTAAAAGATGAAGGACTAAATTGGTATAAAGTTTTGATGAGGGACTAATTCCAAAATTTACTAAAACTTGAGGGACCGAAAACATATTTAACCCTTTTTTTTAATTCTGCCTCCTTCCCTAAGATTTTTGTTTTTACCCAGGAGAGGTAGAAAGGTGTATGAGTGATAATGAGAAAGAAAGAGAGAAATCTAGAAAATATTTTCTTTTTTCCCCTTTTTCATATGACAAACTGTTATACCACTAGTGCAGAATTACATTTTTACCTCGCCTTATAGGCCTCGGTTGGCAAGGAACCGAAGCATATAACGACGCAGTGGCATTTTGCAATTTCAAGCAACTTTTATGCCTCGGTTCAAGAAAAACCCGAGGCCAAAAGGGGTTATAGGCTTCGGTTCAAAAAAAACCGGTGCCAAAAGGTGCTTATATGCTTCTGTTGAACAGACCCGAAGCCAAAAGGTTACGTCTTTGGCCTCGGGTGGCACTGAACCGGGGCCAAATAGTTTAATTAGGGCACAAAAACGCGAACCCCTATACTTCTTCCTCGCGTGTGGCTGCATCTTCTCCATCTTATCCATCTTCTTCCTCGCGCGCATAGAACCATATGGGAACCCTAAACCCTAGCCACCGTGACCTACGAAGCTGTCGTCGTGAACCTGATCGGCGCCGGCCACTACTGCGACGCGAAAATAGGGCACCAGATCTGCAACACGGCGACGCGATCCACCATGGCAGCACCTTTCACGAGATTGCCATCGCGCTCCACTAGAGGAACCACCGTCGAGATCTCTACCACTGCAGAAAGCCACCGTCACTACAACAGAGGTCGTGAATCTGCACCGTCATCGTTCTCGCATTCATGGTTCCTGGTGAGCTCTTCCTATCTTCTCGTCATTCGTCGTAGTGGCGCCGATGATGGCTTGCAGTGGTGGTTCGCGTTCATCGTTACGACAATGGTGGTTCGTCGATGGGGGATTCTGGTTCGCGTTCATTGCTGGGATGGGGGATTCTGGTTCGTGTTCATTGCAGGGATGGAGTTGTTTGATTCTGGTGTTGTGGGATGAAACGATTCTGGTTCTGGTTTGGTGAAAAATCGACTTTCAGATTTGTGCTGCGAAAAATTTAATTAAATTTTTTTTTTATCTTATGGCTTCGGTTCTCATGGACCCGGGGTAGAAAAGGAACTCTATGGCTTCGGGTAACAACCGATTTGGCCTCATCCCAATATGTCTCAGTTTCGGACCCGAGACAAAATGAGAAAAATAACCGGGGCAAAAAGCCCTTACTGCACTGGTGTACACACCTTTTCCATACCAATGTAATGATGTAATGCTACCTTAATTGTACTGAACAATATAAGGAAGGAATTAATCATGATATGAGCACATTACGAGAATCAAATCACAGCAGATCAGAGTAAAATATCTAATATTGATTCTAACAACAAATTAGAACATAAAATCAATCACCATTACTAATATTCATCCTAACCATTTTAAGAGATATTGCTTCTAATTATCAGAATCATATCACTATCCTCTTTATCAAAAACATAAGTGACAAAAAAGCCAAGAGTGGGGATAAGAATAAAAAATTAGGCCAAATAAAAATCAAGTTGTAAAAGAAAAACAAAAAAGCAAGATTGGGAATGTTAAAATAGGATTGTGCACAAAAAAATTCCTTTTTTTATTTCTTTATTTATTCTGATATTTTAAATAGATTAAACTAAGTGATTGATCATATAAATGACCCTTAGGAATTAGTCTATGCATGAGAAAAAAAGGTTGAGTTTTAGTTCTCATACAACCTTACAATTTCTAATAAAGATAGGTATGTGTTTTTTATATGTTTCCATAAGCACGTTAAAATTATTAAGAAGGAGATTAAGTAAAATTGAAGATTAAGACCTTTTACGATATTGTCTATATAATAAATGTTGTAAAATGCAATGCAGACAATTTGATTAACAGTGTTTTAAAATAGGTTTCTTCATTAACATCACACGTCAATGAAATGAAAACAAGAATGATTTTCTTTCTACAAAACTATCAAGGAGAATTGGCTTAAGACTTTTCTATGTTTCATCCATCACGGATAATATTTAAATCTTTAATATATTAATATATATTTTATATTGTAATAAATATTACTAATTATGATTATTTGTTATGTTAGGTATTGATCAAGGGAATGTTCCTAATGGATAAAGGGATTATTCAAATCAAGATTGATAGTCGAAGAATGTTATTAAACTTTCACTATTTTACTTTTATGAAGAAACAAAGATATTATAATATTTCATTAGTTTGAACGTTTTAACTTATTATTTACCTTGAACTTAAAGACAAAGTTCCTTGATTTTATGAATGTTATATATAGTTATAAAGAAATATCAAAATTTAAAAAATTTTGCTTTTTATTTGATATGTTTTAGGAATTTTGTGGATAAAAAAAGTGCAACAAATAAAATTAAAATTAAAGGGATTTGAAACATCAAGAAAAAACATCTATAAACAATGAATTAGTAAAAAACACCATCAAGGATTTAAAAACACTGAAGTTGAAACTAGTAGAGATTTGAAAAACCTCCCTAAAGTACTAGGAGTTCTAGAACTGCCGGTAAAGTAACGAGGTTTCCAGAACTGCCGGTAAATAACGAGGGTTCAGAACTGCCGATAAGGAGGTTCATAACTGCCGGTAAATAACGTGGTTCAGAATCATTGGTAAATACTGATTTATCAGGGGTTAGTCAAAATCGCCGGTAATCTCTTAAGAATTCTGATTTTTTTAAGAGAAAAGCAAACCAATGAGTAACGTCTTTAACGAGGTTAAAACCTCCGAAAATACTAAAAATAATCTCTGCTAAAAATTATTTCTCTAGTAATGTTCATCGACTTTGCGACAACTTTTGTCATGATATTTTTATGATAGAGTTTCTTTATCACTTAATAGAGGCTCATTACAAGGACGATATAATTTTTTTAAATAATATATCTTCAAGACAGAATTAAATAAAAATTGTCATGAACTTAACCATTTCGGCAATAGAATCCAACAATATAACGATGAATCCATGCTTCACAAATTTTCGTGTTTAATCGGGGTATCTTGATATGAGCTAGTATAACAAATACGAACATTTCTTATCTATTTTTGTTTGGTGTTAAAAAACTTATACAATACCCAAATTAACCTTGGAAATGTTAAATTGGATGATACATGTTGACAATCAATTAAAATTGTTTAATTTAAAAAAAAAATCGGGAAAAATTTAATGTTAGATTTATAAAATCTAAAATTAGAAATTTATAAAGTTATACATAGCAATAGGAAAAACATATATATAATTTATAATTTAAAGTTCATTTACAAATTACAATGAGCTTATATAGTAATTCTTTTGAAATCATCTTGAACCACTAATAAATATGACTTCGATTTCCCTCTTTTGGAAAAAAAAAAAGTGTTAAATTTGTCCATGCTAAAATGATATCCCATGTATCTTTGAAATTTCAATCATGGAGGATAGAAATTACTCAAAAGCAAAAGGAAATGAAAGTATAGGTCCCATAACACAAAGTGTTTTGTCGGCCATTGTTAATGTATTTACCTTTATATTGATATATCTCGTGCAAACATTTTAAAATAATGTTTAAAATAAAAGAATTAATTCGTTTACGAATTAAAATTAGTTTATATATTTTTAAATTTTATTTTTTATTAATTTTATAAAATTTAATTTTTAAATTTATTTACAAAATACTAACCATTTTAGTTAGAAGTGTTTATAAGAGAACTACCTTCAAACACTACAAAAAAAATGTCTCATTAACAACAAATTTTATTGACAAAAAATTGTTAGTCATTATTGTGACAAATTTAGATACCAAATTTACAAATAAAAAAATTATTGGCTACCGAAATAGTCACTGTTATTAATGAAAAATTATAATTGATTGTTAAATTATTCATTGATGTTTAGTAATAAATTTCCTTTTTGATAGTTAAAATATTGGTCGATAAATTTTAAAAATAGATTTAGAGATAAATTATAACTCTTTTTTCACAGTAGTGACTATTTTAATAACCAATAACTTTTATTTTGTAAATTAGTAGTGACTATTTTAATAACCAATAACTTTTATTTTGTAAATTAGTATCTAAATTAGTTATTATATTAATTTACAACTTTCTGATCATTAAAATTATTTATTAATAAAATATTTTTTTGTGGTGAAATATCCGATCTAACTTATCCCTGCTTTATCAATTATTTCAGTAAAGATAAGTGATACTTTTCTTCTTTTACTAAAGGTCTTCTCTTTTTTTTTCCAATAAAAAAAAGACTGGTCATACTTAGAATACGAGTTGCAAACATAAATTCTAAAATGTTCTGTTATCTCGACTTACATTGCTGAAACCAAGCTAATTTATAAATGTTTATATTATTGTAACTATTATAAAAAACGAAAAATTCTATACGAACACCATCAAATTTTTCTATCCCTATATAACCCCTAATAAAAGTTAATATTATTACTTATTTATTTTTTAAAACTGATTTTATATTTTGAAAAAAGGTTGTTTCATTTTACAAGTAGTATATTTAGTTGGTAATCGTTTCTTCACATATTGATCTTTGCTCATGATATAAATTTAACGAAAATGACATTTGAACATGATTTTTAGACTCAATTTTGACATGCACAACACTTAAGTTTTTAAAATTTATTTTTATTAAATGATATTAACTTTTGCACATGTGGACAGATTTGGAGGCAAAGGGAAAAGTATTTTGCATAGAGAAGACATAAATATTGTGTTTGGCTGAGAGAAAATAGAGGCGACGAGAAGACCTCGACAAGAGACCTATTTTCGTTGCCGTCATCCACACCCACACCGACGGTGGTTTGTAAGTTTTCTTTTATTGTATCTCACACATTTTCCAGACCTAAATCATCCTCATTTTTGTAATTCAATCGTGATTTGTTCATTTTTTGGCACAGGAATATGCAATCCAAACATTGAAATGTTTGGTTTTTGTGAGATTCACCATAAAAGTTGAAACATTGGGTTTATTTAACGGAAATGTCATATCTTTTGGAAATAGGACTCATTGCAAGCAAGGGATGCAGTAGAAGTGATTGCAAGGTTGTGAGAATCAAGTTTTTTTGGTGTTGTTGTTGGAATTTTTCCTTCGTCGACTTTCATTTCGTTTTGGGTTCTGTATGTGGGGAGTAGTGCTGGAATAAGTGGGGAGTTTTTCTTAATATTATGAACATTAGTAACAGTTTTTTTAATGCAAAAAATGAAACTTAAGTGTTAAGACAAAATGTTCATTGTCATCGTATCACAGGACAAAACATTTTCCATCACCACCAAATTGAAAAGCAACTTTTTTGGATGGTGGTAATGAAAATATGTCCCTAAAAGTATGTATGAGGTATATGGGGAGTCCTGCTGGATTAACTTGTGAGTTATTCTTATTATTTTGAACATCAGTTGCAGTAATTCAATGAAAAATAGAAAAATGAAAAATAGAAAACTTGAGAGTCAAGAGAAAATGTTCTTTGTCATCATATGATAGCACAATAATATTTTCAGGATTACTAAATGTTAATTGGATGGAGATGATGGAAAAATGTCTCATAATTAACGTATGAGGGATGTGGGACTAATGATGGATTAAGTGGAAAGTTAAGATGGACATTTTGATCTTGAGTTATGAACAACAAAAATAAACTATTTTCATGACGACTAAATTGAATAACAGCTTATTTGGATTGTAAACATTACAAATTGTCCCAAAAGTAATGTAAATGGTATCTGGGGAGTCGTGCTAGATTAACTGGGGAGTTATTGTAAATTTTTTTATTATCATTTGCAATAATTCAATGGAATATATAAAACTTAAATGTTAACACAGTACGTTGGTTGTCATGCATCCATTACACAAAATTAATTCCATCATCATCAAATTGTAAAGTACCTTATTTGGATGATGGTAATGAAAAAATGTCCCATAGGGTATGTATGAAGTATTTAGGGAGTCGTACTGGACTAAATTGGGATTTATTCTTCATATTTTGAACATCAGTTGTAGTAATTTTATACAAAATATCAAACTTAAATATTAACACAATATGTTCAATGTAATGAAACCATAACTATTTACATAAGTACTAAAATGAAAAACAACTTATTTGGATTTAGGTGATGAAAAAAATACCATAAGTTATGTATAAGGTATGTAGGGAGTACTGATGGATTAAGTGGGGTGAAATGTTGGATATTTTGGTCATTAATTGCACTTATTAAACTTTAATAAGTATAAAAACTCTATTGCAACTCCTTACGTATTTGCATATTGCTCCTCACATGTTTGTTACTGTTGTTGTATTATGTTTTTTTTAAGACTGACTCCAATGAAGTATTTTGTTGTTGATAAGGACTTCAATGTAATCTTTTATCCATATTGTCTACAACGCAACTTCCTACTTATTTCCACATGGCTCCCGACATATGAGTCAATGGTGGTGCCATTTTTTTTTCATTAAGACTAATACCAATTGACTTTATTTTTGTTCATAACTACCCCAATTACATTTTTTGTCCATATTGGGTACAAAGAACATGGTCATTCATAATTTACAAATCGTGAACAATGTGTACAAAAACTTTAACCCAACTCCACACTTATTTGGCCATTGGTCCCCACATTTGAATGAAAGTTGTTGTGTTTTATTTTTATTTTTTTGTGAAGATTGTCTCCAATAAATTATTTTGTTGTAATTTTTATGGTCTATATTAGATACATAGTATACATTGTTGATAATTATAATAAAATTCATAATTTGTACAAAACCTCAACCTAACTCTCCACTCATTTCAACATGGGTCCCCACATATTAGTGGCTGGTGATGCTATTTTTTTTGTTTAACAATGACTCCAATGGACTATTTCTTTGTTCATAATGAATCCAATGTATTTTCTTTTTCATTTTAGGTACATAGAACATGATCATTCATAATTTGCAACATGTTTGCAATGTGTACAAAATGCATAACGCAACTACCCAATTATTTACACATGTCTCCCCACATCTGTGTGAGTGTTGATGTGATATGATTTTTTTCGTCAAGATCTCCAATATATTATTTTGTTCATAAAGACTCTAATGTAATTTATATTGTCTATATTGGGTACATAGTACATGCTATTTGATAATTACAATATAATACATAATTTGTACAAAAACTTCAACTCAGCTTCCCACTTATTTTAATATGGATCCCCACATATTAGTGATTGGTGATGCCATATTTTTTTTGTTTAACAATGACTTCAATGGACTATTTAAATGTTCGTAAGGAATTCAATGTTTTTTTTTTTCATTTTGGGTACATAGAACATGGATTCATAATTTGCAATTTGTCTGAAATGTGTACAAAATTCGTAACACAACTCTGCAGTTATCTGTACATGTCTCCCCACATATGTGTGAGTGCTGATGTGATTATTTTTTCTTTAACAACTTTTTCATGCTTCCATCCCTTACCAAATTTGGTTAAGTTCCTGGTCTTTGACAAAATGGAAGAACCAACACCAAGGAAAACACATAATAGCATACGAAATCTTAACCAACACCAAGGACGAAATGGAAGAACCATACAATCCACCCACAAAAAATCAACCACAAACACTTCAATAACCTACGCTATGCGAACAAACAAAATAGGAATCATGGGCGATTGCAACAAAGAACCAAGAAAAATGTGAACTTGTTAACCACGGTGCCGTCGACATTCCAAATTTGAGGATTGGTCACTGTTGCTGAAGGTTCTCGTTCTCTCCGCCAAAGGAAACGAAGTGGCGAGGCTAGGTTTTCCTAAAGTTTCTCATTGTGTGCCAAAAGAAACAAATTTTCCCTCTTTCAACCTTCTTCTCCACACGTGTGCCGGTTCCTAGAAAAAAAAAAGAAAATACATTTTGAAATAAAAAATTGGTGACACGGTGTCAAAATTGAGTTAAAATTTTATGTCGAAATGTCATTTTCGTAAATTTAATTGACGACAACAATGTAACAAAAAATTACACTTAAAAAGTACATGCATACTATTTCAGCATACCACAAAGTATCACACTCCCATTCCTTTGAAAACCACTCTCTTGCTTGTAGATTAGTCTTTCTATACTTGAAGCATTCAATGAACGTGTCCCCCAGAGTGAACACTTCTATCCCTAAACTTCTCTGGTGTGTTGAAAATAGGGATGGCAAAATGGGCCGGGCCCGACGGGCCGGCCCGCTAGCTCGTCAGTAAATACATGGGCCGGGTCCAGAAATTCAGCCCGTCAACCCGAGACAGCCCGACCCGTCAAGCCCGTTGGCCCGTCGGGCCAACCCGCGGGCCAAAACGGGCCAGCCCGCGGCGTATCACTTAATAAAAAAAAACAGCACGTGCACATTTTTTCAGTATCCCTCCCTCACACACACTCTGCGCCCAGACACCTCACACACTCTGCGATTGCGTCTCTTCTCGACTCTTCTCTGCGCTCACTTCTCCTCCACCCATGGCGTTCTGGTTCTATTTCAACTTCGTAGCGTTCAGGTTCCATTGCAGGGCTGTTTGTGTTGTGATAATTTTCTTGTTTAATAGATCATTGTTGTTATATTCTTAATTGCAAGAGAATTTCTTTTGGTAATATAAAATTGGGACATTATTCAGTCAACTAAATTTGAAATGAAAAAAATTAAAATCTGATTGGGCCACAAATTATACAGATGAGAAAAAACTGGCGGGCCGGCCCGCCAGCCCGTCAGCCCGCGTGCCGGACTCAAAAACGCAATTCTTTTTACCACATGTTGGGCCAGCCCGACCCGGTCTGTTTAATACGGGCCAAAAACAGGCCGGGCCAAAACGGGCCGGGCTGGCCTAAGTGTGAAGACACCTATTATTCTGTATTCTCCTCCTCAACTTGTCAACAACACTGGACACTGTGTTGGACACACACAATATCTTTGTGCTTCAACAACTTCACCCCAATGGGACAAACACAACTGTTATTTTGGTAATCTTTTCTCTCCAAAGAGAAACACAAAGCAATGATTTGATTTGCTACATAAGCTTAAGAATGGCTTTGAAAATATAATAAAGCGGTCAAATCATAATAATTGATACTTGAAGATTTTTAAGTATTGTATGCAGGTAGAAAAGAGTCGATATGGATAACTATAGTAATAACGGCTATCTTCACTACTAAAAATTTTTATATTATATGAGATTGTTTTTGTAAATTTGTTAAAAAAATTTACAAGAAAAATTTTTTTTTGTACTATTTTTTGTAAGAATCTTGTTTGGCAAATTATTCTTTTATGGATAATTATTTCTTACAAAATTATAAATTTTGTAAGTATTTCTTACAAAATTTGTTGCGAAAAGTGTTTTATATAAAATATTTTGTAAAAAAATTGGTAACAATTTCTTGCAAATTACTTTTACAACAAAATTTGTAATTATTTTCTATGAAAAAAAATTTCAAAACAAAATTAATAAAAAATATGAATTTTTTTAGTAATGATTAATAATAATATGCCCATCTATTTTGTTCCTAGCCATAAAGAGATGAAAACATGTGCTTCAAGGTAGTTGGATTCAAACTCATTGTTAAAGACGACCTTTTGTTCATTTTTCTATATTTTAATTTCTTATTTTCATCTCAACATAGAACAAATGGAAAGAAATGGCGACGAAATTATCACTAACAGAAGATTTTGGAAATGATTTGAAAAAGAGACACGGTTTAAAAGTATTCGACTATACCTTGGTTGTGGCGATAACAAATGGGTTTTCATCTGAAAATAAGTTAATAACAGGGAGGTTTTGGACCGATTTACAAGGTGATCGAAACCATTCAATTTATACTTTTAATCAAAATTGAAATTAGTTTATCTTGGCCACTTCCTCGACTCGCAGATCCATAAAGGTAAATATTTTCTTTCTCTGTACCACAGATCTCATATAAGTTCACATTTATAGTCTCATTTTCAACAAATACAAAGAGCTTTTAAATGCAACAACAACACTATAATCGACAGGTTATGGCATTATTATGGTAGACGATTGAAACAACTTAGACACACATTATAACAAATACTCAAAAGAAAAGATTCATATTAGGCAATAAATTACATGTACAACTACTACCACCAATTATATTTTCCCTCACACGATTGTGGTGCAAAATCACATTCACATATACAATACAGTGAGGTTTTTGTGTGTAGAGAACCAAAGGGATCCTCGGCTTCTGTTTGGACAAGATTTAAGACAAAGGGGTTTCAGTTTCTACACCAATTCCCTATATGAAGCTTAGACTTGGTCAACCTCCATAGCATTATATATATATATATATATATATATATATATATATATATATATATATATATATATTTTATGGCATGCAATTGCATAGAAAAATGGGTTGCAAGTTGAAAGAAGCAAGAAGCAAGATTTCTAGAGCATGGAAGGTGGCTTCTTATAGTTATTCAGATTTCTGATGAGGGAAGGTACTCAAGACTTAAAGGCTAAAACAACTTTTTTCTTTTTTTTTTTTACATTTTCCTCTTTTAAGAGTCAACATTAAACATAGGAAATCTCAACTAATTTAAGTCTTTTTTATTGAAGTTATTATACAATGCTTATAACACTCTCTCAAAGTAATGTGAAGCATTCAAGTATCGTTTTATTGTTTAGGTCACCTTCCATTTTCGATCCAAACATGTTCAATTTTTGGTAAATTTTGGTGTCTTGAAGTCACTACAAATTTTAAAGTAAAAAGTTTATAAAATTTACATCAATCCAAAGTTAAAACTAGTCAATAAATGATGAAGATATATGAATCAACCATATAAACATTAAGTTTATATAATTGGCATCAATCCAAAGGAAAAACTAATTAGTAATGTAAATGTATCAACCATTCA
>Ga0214545_1007265_pt1 | contig 18641 bp, 20 predicted proteins | sample CNSS4metaG_FD_160064 | JGI IMG/M metagenome (GOLD analysis project Ga0214545, IMG submission 160064) | Root nodule microbial communities from cowpea collected in UCLA plant growth center, Los Angeles, California, USA - CNSS4 | ecosystem: Host-associated > Plants > Roots > Nodule | place: USA...
ATCTTGCATAACAAGTGGCGGCACACATCCACTCATCTTCAAGGTTGCCATGGCTTCTAGCCTAGCCTTGTAGTGGCGTGCTTCTCACATTTTTACCATTTCTTTCCTTTCCATTTTATGTTTTCTTCTTCCCTAACATGGAGAATTTTGTTGATCAAGTGGCCATCGATGTGTTTGTCGCTTACAAGATTCATTTAGAAAGCCCAGTCGCTGCGATTCTAGCTGATGTGTACGGGGGTTTGAATTTGTGCTATGCACTCAAGAGGAAGAAGATATTATGTTGTGTACCTATATTGTATGTATGGTTTATATCCCGAGTCCGCTTGGGTACAATAAATGCTGAATGTCAGATTGGGGAATTGCCACATGGCGGCGTTGAAATTCGAGGGGCGAAAGAATAGGCCCAATTCTGTGCAGGTTTGAATGGGGGAAAGATTAGATGGTGTGTCCCTGAGCTGCTCAAGTCGCATGTCATTTCTTGTGGGGATTTCCCTAACGTCCCTCTGATAGGCACTAGAAGTTGTGTGAATTATAACCCTGTTCTGGCTCAACGACAATTTGGGTGTCCAATTAAGAGTTCTCCAACTCCAAAATCTCTGGTTTGCCATATGGACTTATTATGAAGAAGGAATTTCTCAAGATCTAATTTGACGAGTTAGGAGTGCCTGGGGTGAGGTTCTGCGCGCAGAAAAAGACCTAAGGCCATGGGTAATAGATGGGAAGATATCTTACCGACGATGGATTCTAGAAAGGGTAATGTGATCAAGCTACCCTTCAAATCGGACTCTCCTGCTCCGGAGCGATTGGAACTTGCTGAGTCTGAGGAGGTGAAAGGGCTAAAAGAAGAGATGGAGAAGATGAAACTAAAAAAATGCCAAATTAATTAACGAGCTTAAAAGTCTCCAACATGAGCATGTGGATTTGAGGCGTGATAATGAGGAAATGACAAAGGCGTATGAAGGGATTCTTAGGCAACAAAGAGAAGAACGAGATCATGCTTTCAGAGTGAAACAGGATTTAGTCGCAGCAAGCACCGCATTAAAATCAAGGGACCGAGAGAGATGCAGCAACAACATCTAAGCGCTAAAGGGATCAGTTGTGTGAGGAATTTAAGAGAGAGAAAACCGAAGCACTGAGACGGTTACACAAATGAGAATCAGTGAGGTTGAACGACAAATGAGAGAGGTGGTGTCGACCTATGAGGTGAAGATGGATGAGGAATGTTGGCATAGAGCTGAATTGGAAAAGGAACATCGAGAGGTGATCAGTCGGATGAATGGGTACACAGTCGAGCAGGAAATGACTATAGAACATTGGAAGAGATGTTTCTCACAGCTGGCTGCCTTGGCGAATGGAGCAATTGAAGAAATCCCACGATTATTAGCTGAAGCAGACACTGCACTACCGATCTTCAATCTGCCAAGAGAGATTGAAGCCTTCTTTAATCATTGCAAGAAGTTGATGAGGGAGATGAAGAGCATGATAGTCAGGGTTAGGGAATAGGTTTTCTTTCTTTTCTCGTTTAATGAATGTAGAAGACTTGCTAATGGTTGGGTTGTATCAGTTTCATGTTAATTTCTATGATATATTTACCTTAAGGTTCTCATAGCTTTAAAATTTCCGACTAGAATAAATGTTTTGCATTCATTTTCTTTCTTTTCATTTTTCATAATTCATTTCATTTAACGAAATAATAAAGCAAAATCAAATACGACGGCAAAATTTCCACGACACCCTTATCGCACACGAGCTAACCACAGAAGCATGGAAGATTGGGAAGAGGCCCATGAAGCTATAAAGGCTGACATTAACGAGCTGAAGGATCAAGTGGGCCAAATCCTGGAGGTCTTGAAGTTACTGAAGGCTTTAGGAAAGGCCTCATCCGCTAGGGTCGAGGAGAATGCTCATTCTTATGGAATGCCTATGGGCACGTCAGTTTCGTTCCCAATGTACGGTCTGCCACCGGGATACACTCCTCCAGTTGGAGAATGTTCAGATGCAGAACAAACTTCTTTTTCTTTTCCTGCAGCTAACAACACATTATCGATCGGTACTCAAGGGCCGATGTTAGCTTCGACACCCGTGACAAGAGCGGAGATGAATGAGACAACCACATTTGTAACATCCCATCAGGATATTACGAATTTATAAATAAATAAAGAAAATACATAATAACGTCGCATTTAATAATACTTCATTTCCCAAAACGCGGGAAATTTAAGTCTTTATTTCATATATTGATAATGAAAATTTCGAACAAGTATTCGTCAATTATAAAATAAAAGTCCAAGAACATAAATGTTTACAACTGATTCAAAATCATAAAATAAAATCCCCAAGCTATCCCCTCTCCACAGCTAAGCTTCACCAAAGCCACCTGCATCAACAACATCTGCTCCCGTGTATCGCGTACACGATCATTGCGAAACATGCGTAGATAGGGTGAGCTTAACAAATAAAACATATATAATTTTACAGTTTCATATACGTATTCACATATCACTAGGAATACTTAAACATTCTACATCGGTTCTATACTTTAATTCCTACTATCTGACCCCAATCAGATTATTCGTGTTCTACATCGTCTAATGATTACTTCAAGGTGACTTGCTGCTATACCTATCGGCCACAACCGATAGAGCACGTGCGGGAAACAAAGCTACAGATCATACATCGTAACGTCAGGTAGAGTTCCCATATACGAACATAGTCCGTATCGTCCAAAGACTACCAAACTCGTCAGCCAACAACTGAGGAGGGCAATCTATCTGGACCCATCCGTATTGGCCACAACCAGCACACTCCCACCGACAACACTCGTCAACCCGAGCCACAACTCAAGGGTTCCTCGTGTTCATCCGCCATCCTGAGCCACAACTCAAGAGATGCTATTCTGAGCCACAACTCAAGGAATACCACGTGCTTAACCCCTATCCAGAGCCACAACTCAAGGGATACGTTCCGAGCCACAACTCAAGGAACACCAGCAAACCCACCTTTTAAAGCACCGCTAGACGCCTTGTAGATCACAATTACACAACCAAATTCCAAGCTGCAGCAATACGAATCGCCTGGCGGGGGACACGTGTCGCCAGGCGCTGCCAGCTCCCAGACCGCCTGGCGGTGTTGCGTACCGCCAGGCGCACAGCGCCTCAAAACACGCAGACTTAACAGCCACCGCCTGGCGGGTCAGCCCCCACCACCAGGCGCCAACGCTACAGACTCCACTGTTGCTCTCACTACCGCCTGGCGGAATACTTCTCATCGCCAAGCGCATCCAGCTAGGCAGTTTCGCTATTCTGCTGCTATCGCCTGGCGGATTGGACCCCGCCACCAGGCGCCATATCAGAACCCCACTAGGTACTGATTTCTCTACACTCCACTCCGCTGTTAAGACCCCATACATGCATTTGTACTACCCAGAATACTCATTTTTAGTGAATATTGTAACACCAAGATTGGTTTATATTAGTATGATCCCTTTAATCCTATCTTGCCTGTGAGTTACTTTAATTAAGATTATTTAGCAATTTCCCAACATCCAATTATCACACATATACATTTTATATCATAGACTGACCATAGTATGATTAATTCTTCCATTAAGCTCACAGGATGTGTCCCTATTTTGATAACCAACCTGACCAAAGAGTACTCACCCCACCGCATGTATATTTCAACCATAAAACGTATCTGTCAGAGTTCTCTTCCTTATCCCCCCCTCTAATTCACCACATCTCATTAGCCATCCTTATGTCTCCACTCTCCTAAGCGTCCAATTCATCTCACATTCAAATTCCTTCACGTCCACTACTATTGCACAAACTGCACGAACTATACCACATCCAGCCCGAACCAGTCCAAGCAATATTCCATCATACCACTGATGTAACGCTGCCGCCTGGCGGTAACTTGTCTCCTGCCAGGCGGTGTATCAGACCTAGGAACAACTCTGGTTTCTTTCACCCCTGCCAACATTCCTGTTCACTCCCTATCACCTATCTCAATACAATCTCTCCCATTTTGGCATAACAAATCCAATAATTACAACCCTCCAATCTCAATACCACTGTACCCAACGAGGATCACAACACTTACACCCTAATTGTACCCCGCTTTCCTACCCTTGACATTTAATCACTGTTTTATTCACTTATACCTACTAATGCGTAAAAATGCACATCATACAATATCTAATTCATCTATTAATAACCACGAATAGCTTTCCCACCGATAAGAAACAGCCCAGATCACCAAAAATGTTGATTCGAGCCAGAACCCGCTCGTGCCGCCTGGTGGTTCACTTGCTACCGCCAGGCGCTTCATCCCAACCCAGAAAAATGAAGATCTCCTATGTGTCGCCTGGCGGCCAAGCATGTGCTGCCAGGCGGTTCCTTCTCCAGGAACCCAAAATCGTGCAATAAAGTATGAGCCGCCTGGTGGCTTTTAAGACCTGCCAAGCAGTTTCTGGAAAATTTCTAGAAACGTGAAATTATACAGCTTTAATCTGACAGAGACATTCAAATAGACATTCAATCATACAAATATTCATGCATATATGTATAAGCGAGTAAAACTCCCCTAACCTGGATCCTTTTGCTAAGAATTGGTTTGCTTTGAAGAACTCCAATGATCACCACGTTCCCTCCTCTATTGGTGTGCTCTCACTTGACTTCAGAACCTCACTCCACCTCACCAATCTCTTTGATTTTCGTGCCTAATTTTCTGGTATACTCTCAGTTTTGCAAAAACCCTAACTTTAAGCAAAATCCTTCTTTTTAAAGGGTGTCTAAAACTATGTTAATTACTATACCCGAAAATTAAGTCATAATTGAGTTGTTAAATGCAATTTACCACATCCTTATGGCCATTTTCCAGCCACCTCTCTGCTACCTACTCTAGGGTTTTCTCCCCAACCTTTCATATTCAATTCCAAGCCAAAACAACAAAAAAATTAAGATTTTAGTTTGGATTTTCCAAGGTTTGAATCCATGACCACTCAATCACCATTTCATAGTATAACCAATTCAACTAATCGTATTTCATGCTTAACAACCCAATTCAAACATCATATCATTCCATAACATGACTTCACAAATTTAAATAATAAAACAATAACAAAAGTTAACATACATAGGGCTCGAACCCAAGACCTCTCACACAGTAAAGTACTCTTAACCATTTGAGCTAATACTTTTCCACGTCATACTCTTCATAATTTAATGTCATAATTATTTTCCCTCCCGCATTTATTAATTAATTAATTATTTAATTAATTAAATCCTACGGGTCTTACAACATTCACAGGACCGAGGATGACTGTGGCGCCCCAGCCTCCGAAAACATTCAATGATGCAGATGTTGTGACTAAAGCTGTACCACACGCTACAGTCCAAGCAATATCCACTGTTGTTGATGGGGCTAAAAGTAAACTTGAAATTCTTGAGGAAAGGATTCGTGCCATTGAGGGTGGTAGAAGCTATGGGTTCGATGATGTGGCGAGATTAAGCTTGGTTCCTGGTGTGATGATACCACACAAGTTTAAGGTCCAAGAATTTGAAAAGTATAAGGGCACCACATGCCCTAAAAGCCATATGATAATGTACGATAGAAAGATGGCTGCTTATGCCTATGATGAAAAATTGCTAATACATTGAATTGGTATACATACTTGGAGCCATCTCGAATTCATTCCTGGATGGATTTGGCTGACGCCTTTGTGAAACAATATAAATACAACACAGATAGTGCGCCAGATAGATTGCAATTGCAAAACATGGCTAAGAAGGATACTGAGTCTTTCAAGGAATATGCACAACGATGGAGAGAGTTGGCTGCTCAGGTTGAGCCACCTCTACTTGATAAGGAGATGGTGGCGACGTTTGTAAACACGCTGCAATACCATTTTATGAGCATGTGTTGGGGAATGTGTCTTCCAATTTCGCTGATATCATTATCATAGGGGAAAGAATAGAAATCGGGTTAAAAATTGGAAAGATTGCATATGGCCCATTCGCGGCTGCAACTCCTAAGAAACCCAATTTTAATCTCAGAAAGAAGAAAGCAACGGAAGTACAAGCGGCCTCAATGATGCCTGTGTGGGAAAGTCAGGCTCCTACACATAATTATCGACCACACTTGAACCAACCTCCTTATGTGGCCAATGCAGTGTCTGTTCATCAAACACGACCTCAGCCAATGCAGTGCCAAATGTGATTATCACGGAGGGGGAGTTGGTCACTCTACTGAGAATTGTGTGTCCCTTAAACACAAGGTGGAAGCTTTAATCAACTCAGGATGGATAAAGTTCCACGAAGACAAACCCAGTGTTGAGGCTAATCCCCTTTCTGGTCTTGGGAACCCTTCGACAAATGCCATTGAGGTTAAGAAACACCGACTGGTGAGGGATGTGAGTGAAATTCGAAGCTCCAAGCGATTTGTTTTTGAGACACTATTGAAATTGAGTTTGTTAAAAGGGGAATATAACCTGAGTGAAAAGTGTGGATTCCATCCGAGTGCTAAACATTTTATCGATGAATGCACCGAGTTCGAGGACGTTCTACAAAATCTTATAGATATAAACTTTATGCAAGTATGTCACGAGGACATGGAGGAAGAAGTATTTGCACAAGATGGTGCGGAACTCGGTGTGACTTTGCCAGAGCCATTGGTGATTCATTTCCCTAGATCCAATTCTACCCCGACAATTCAAGAAAAGCAAGCTATTATTATCCAAGCACCCTCCCCATTTCCTTACAAAAGTGAGAAAGTTGTCCCATGGAAATATGGTGCATACGTGTTGGGTGAGGAACAATGGGTAGGTGGTCAACCTATCAGTGGTGAGCCAGTGGTGAAAAATATACCAAGCATCGGTGGAATTACGAGGAGTGGTCGAATCTTTACGCCTCCAAACTTGGTGAAAGATGGAGTTGGTAATAGTGAATCAGTGAATACCAAAAAGGCTAAGGAACTATTGAAAGGGAAGACCATCCAAAACGACGAGGTTTCTAAGAAAAGATGATGGGAAAGAAGTATCTAATGAGGAGGCTTGCGAGTTCTTACAACAAAGCGAGTATAAAGTGGTCGAACAGTTGAATCGCCTGCCTGCTCGAATCTCACTTTTATAACTACTCATGCATTCAACCTCTCATAGAAAGTTGTTAATGAAGATACTCAATGGAGCGCATGTGGAGCAAAATATTTCTCTGGACAGTTTTGAGGGAATTGTTAGCAATATCATTGTTAACAATTACCTCACTTTTACCGACGAGGAGATACCTACTAAAGGGAGGGGACACAACAAGGCCCTCCACGTCTCTATAAAATGCTTGGATCATGTCATAGCACGTGTATTAATCGACAATGGATCTTCCTTGAATGTAATGTTGAAAGCAACATTGGAAAAGCTACCGTGTAAAGGTATTCACATGAAACCAAGCGCAATGATAGTGAGAGCTTTCGATGGGAGTAAAAGAGAAGTAATAGGAGAGGTAGAATTGCCAATCCAAATAGGGCCATGTGTCTTTCAAATAACTTTCCAAGTGATGGACATCCTCCCAGCATAGAGCTGCTTGTTGGGTCGTCCTTGGATTCACTCAACGGGCGTGGTACCTTCAACCTTGCACCAAAAGTTAAAATATGTCATAGGTGACAAATTAGTGATTGTTTCAGGGGAGGAAGATATTTTAGTGAGTGGGCCTTCATCTTCTCGCTATATTGAAGCAGCAGAGGAAACCCTCGAGACAGCCTTCCAATCTTTGGAAATTGTGGGTAATGCCTATGTGGAGCCCTTTCCAATGAACCCACATTTGTCACGTACTTCCCTTATGACGGCCAAGGTCATGTTGAAAGAGGGATATGAGTACGGAAAGAGGCTAGGTAAGTACGAGCAAGGATTGACATATCCTTTAGAAGTCACCGAGAAAAAGAATAAATACGACCTTGGATACGAGCCTACTAGAGAGGATAAGAGGAATGTGGTGAAAGAAAGGAGAGAGCGCGATGTGGCTCGAATCCAAGGAAAAGAACTGGGGTTAGGAAAGATTCACATATGCGACATCAAAGATAGCTTTCGCAGCGCGGGATGGATCAACACTAGTCAGATAGCAGCTGTCAGAGATGAAAATGAACTTGAAAGCTCGATTTTTGTGCAGCCTTGTGCTCCAAATGTACTACTTAAAAATTGGGAGACTTTGGATCTACCTGTGATGTTTAATTTGGTTAAAATGTAATATTTTTAATTTATCCTATTGCTTTACCCGGAGCTTTAGGATTCATGACTTAACGGGATGACACCTTTTCCTTTATGCTCAGCGTGATAATCAATTTGTGTTTGCTACCTTTGTTATCTTTGTTTGCATTTTTCATTGTTGTTTGTTTATTTATCATTTTTTTATAAACTCAAATAATGCAGATATGATAATGAATGTTTTGAAAATAACAATGTCGATATCCCTAATTTCGAGCACCTTGTCAATAATATGGAAGATGATTATGAAGGTGATTCGGAACCCTCCCCCGAGTTAATGAGATTAGTGGAACAAGAATCTAGGGAAATAAAACCCCATCAAGAAGATGTTGGAGTGCTTGACCTAAGCGAGGGGATGAAAATAACGAAGTGAAAATTGGCATGAGTATGAAGAAAGAAGTGAAAGAAGAATTGTGTGCGCTGCTAAAGGAGTTTAGGGATGTGTTCGCTTGGTCGTACAATGATATGGCTAGTTTAGATACTGATATAGTACAACATAAGCTTCCACTCAAGCCGGAATGTCCTCCAGTCAGACAAAAGCTAAGAAGGATGAAACCAGAAATGTCATTAAAGATCAAAGAAGAAGTGCAAAAGCAATTTGACGTTGGATTTTTAGCTGTGGCAAAATACCCTCAATGGGTGGCAAATATTGTACCAGTGCCCAAGAAGGATGGGAAGGTTCTGATGTGCGTTGACTATCGAGATTTGAATCGTGCGAGTCCAAAAGACAACTTCCCATTATCGCACATCGATACATTAGTGGATAATACAGCCAAGTTCTCACTATTTTCGTTTATGGATGGCTTCTCGGGATATAATCAGATTAAGATGGCACTTGAAGATATGGAAAAGACCATATTTATCACATTGTGGGGAACATTTTGCTATAAGGTGATGTCTTTCGGGCTTAAGAATGATGGGGCAACCTATCAAAGGGCCATGGTGGCCCTTTTTCATGATATGATGCAGAAAGAAATCGAGGTTTATGTAGATGACATGATCGCCAAGTCCGAGTTAGAAGAAGAACACATCCTCAACCTAAGGAAATTGTTTGAGAGATTGAGGAAGTTTAAACTTAAACTAAACCCGGCTAAATGCACATGCGGTGTGAAATTTGGAAAGTTGTTGGGTTTTGTTGTCAGTCAAAAGGGGATAGAAGTCGATCCCGACAAGATGCGTGCGATAATCGAAATGCCTGCTCCCAATACAGAAAATGAGGTGTGGGGTTTCTTGGGTAGACTAAACTACATTGCTAGGTTCATCTCCCAGTTAACCGCCACTTGTGAACCAATATTCAAGCTATTGCATAAAAATCAGGTTGTTGAGTGGAATGAAGATTGTCAGGCTGCTTTTGACAAAATTAAACAATATCTACAAGATCCTCCTGTGTTACGCCCACCTGAACCGAGGAAGCCACTCATTATGTATTTGACGGTACTAGATGAGTCAATGGGTTGTGTGTTGGGTCAACATGACGAAACTGGAAAAAGAGAGCATGCCATATACTACCTGAGCAAAAAGTTCACAGAATGTGAACAGCGATACTCGTTTTTAGAGCGAACTTGTTGCGCATTGGCATGGGCTGCCCATCATCTAAGACAATACATGTTGAGTCATTATACCTGGTTGATATCCAAGACTGGCCCTATCAAGTATATTTTTGAAAAGCCCGCTCTCACTGGAAGGATAGCTTGGTGGCAAATGCTATTGTCAGAATACGACATTGTGTTTGTCACTCAGAAGTCCATCAAGGGTAGTGCTTTGGCTAAATATCTGGCCTAACAACCCGTTAACGATTACCAGTCGATGCAACCCGAATTTCCCGATGAGGACATCATGGCCTTTTTCGAATATGACCAAGAATATGAGAACATAAAAAAATGGACGTTATTATTCGATGGGGCTTCTAACGTCATGGGACATGGTATAGGGGCAGTACTAATATCTCCAAAAAACTAATACATTCCGATGACAGCAAGGTTGTGTTTTAAATGCACGAATAATATTGCTGAATATGAAGCATGCGCTATGGGCATCCAAGTCGCAATTGAGTCAAAGGCAAATTTTTTGAATGTGTATGGAGATTCAACGTTAGTTATCCATCAACTAAGGGGAGAATGAGAGACCATGGATCAGAAGTTGATTCCCTACAGAACTTATATCATGGAATTGGTGGAGTATTTTGATTTCATTGAATTCCACCATATTCCGCGAAAGGATAACCAATTGGCAGATGCCTTAGCTACCTTATCATTGATGTTCGAGATTAATCAGGATGGAGTAATGCTGATGATCCAAATGAAGAGCCATGAAGAGCCAGCATATTGCCATTTCATCGAAGAAGAGTTAGATGGTAAGCCATGGTATTTTGATATTAAACACTATCTAAAAACCAGAGAATACCCCGAAGAAGCATCTGAGAATGATAAAAGGACACTGAGAAGGTTGGCTGCAAATTTTATCCTGAGTGGGGATGTGTTGTACAAGAGAAATCATGATATGGTTCTTGTAACATCCCTAAGGAATATTACTAATATTTAATATATAAAATAAGAAATTAAAATAAATGCCTCATTTAATATATTACCGTTTCCCAAAAACACGGGAAATTTTAAAAAAACTTTAATATACGTGTCATAAACCAGGAATCCATAATTATAAAACTGAAATAAAATTCAATGGCTCCCAAAAGGTTACAGAATTATCTCAAAACCAAAATAATAAACATATATACAAAAATCCCATGCTATCCCTCGCTCCGAGTCTAAGCATCTCCTGGCCCACCTGTCAAATCATCTGCTCCCGGATAACAAGTTATTTGATCATCGCCACACACACAGAAAGGGTGAGCTATGCACAATATATAAAATAGATACATGAATTAAACATGTCACCCATCCCAAAATAACATAACTAATATTTCAAGCTTTTCAAATAACCTAACCATGACCTCATAGTCCTTCATGAGTCATATCCATGAACTAGGTCTTGGGACTTCACTATGCTCCCACGAAACTAACTCATTCGTGGTACAACCCTATGAGCCTATCCCGCTCATAGTTTTGCCCTACAGACTCCTCGTCTGTAGTAAAACATCCAAGTCTTCTCAACTTGGACCCTGGCACGCACACAATCACCACACTATGGATTCCTCGCCCAATAGTAGCTGACGGGAACATAACAGTTCCTTGCCCATCGTGCGCCCGACACATGTAATCAGCATACTAAGGACTCCTCGCCCATTAGTAGCTGACGGGAACTTAACCCGTTCCATGCCCATCATGTGTCCAACCAACAAGCACATCCCAGACCCCTATTAGACTTAGTCCTTCAAGCCCAAACACCACACCACATGCATATACATCCTATACTTAGGATAAAGAAGCCAAATCACACACACAACATGGAATTTTCGCATAAACTCGCTTAAGCTAAGGACTCTCGACCAAGCTAAGCCCCCAGGCTCGCTTAGGCTAGTTCACCTCGCTTGAGAGAGCTTAAGACAGTGACCGCATCACGTTATCTCGCTTAGGCGAGATCTGTTCGCCCAGGCGAGATCATCTCTCGCCCAAACTCCCAATTCAATATCGCATGAGCTACAATGAAACCAACCCATCCAACTTGATCACGACATCTCGCTTAGGCGAGACCTTCTTGCCTGAGCGAAACCCTGGTTCGCTCAAACCCGCACAACTCCTCGCCTGAACGAGGTTTCGCGCTTAGAACACTCAGGTCACTATGGGACCTCGCTTAGGCGAGTGTCTCTTGTTAGTTTTGAAATGGTTGAAAAGCCAAGAAGGGGGGCTGAATTGGCTAGTTAAAAATTTAGGCTATCTTTCCAAGTTAAAAACCACATTTAATGGAATCAAATAGATCACCAAGTTAGGATGCAAACAATACTGAACTATACAATTTCAATAGATCAAAAACAGATTTAACAAATTGATTTTACTAAACAGATTCTGTTATGGTATAATCAATCGATTGAAACTAAAAAACAGTCGACTGAAATACTGAGAAAAATGCAAAAATGCGAATTTGAATTTTGAACTAGAAACAATGCTCAAGAATGATCAAGACCAGTTCCAAATGATTATACAAACATGCTCAATGCTTGAGATGCTATGAAAACATGCAAGAACATGAAAAAGATGATTAAAGCACAAGTTCTTGAAACTTTAAAAAGCAAATGCAAGAGAGAAAGGTTAGAGAAGAGAGGACACCACAAATTTTTATACTGGTTCACTCAAACCTGAGCTACATCCAGTTTGTCAAGGAAACTTAGCTTGACTTTGCACTATTTCAAAAGTTTTACAAAGTATCCACCCTTTCACTTCCAAAATATGCAAAAACACCACAAAAGACCCTTGAATCACACAAGAATCACACCAGCACAGCAAGAACCCTCTTGCAGACTTGGAAAACCACCAGGCACACACACAAAGCTTGAGAAAGATCAAACCTCAGTGGTAGCACAACCTTGCCTACCACAAACCACTTTCTCCAAGCTTTAAACCAAGCCAAAAGCTTCAAGAATTGATCCAAGAACAATCTTTAAGAGCTGCAACACCTATGATCACGAAGGAGAGAGTTTCCACAAGTTTCCAAAACCAAATCGTGCTCTAAAATGATCAACAGACCTCTCATTCGAAAATCACAACTTTTATAGTCAAACTGTTACGAAATTGAACAGGTTGATTTTCAAATCAATCGGTTGATTTCACTTGACTTAAGTGAAATCAGTCGATTAAAAACTAAATCAACTGATTGAATTTGTTGCAATTTAAGACTACTGCAGCCAACCTTTTAACCTGTTGAAAAACTATTCAACAGATTAAAAGAGACATTTTAACCTGTTGAAAAACCATTCAACAGATTAAAAACACACTAAAGACCAAACTACATCTAATGAATGCTTTAAGGTCTACAACATGAATTACAAACTACAAGTACACTTTCTTAATGATGTAACTACATGGAGAGCACACATTCCAGCCTTGATCACCATGGATATCATCAAATCTCCTTTCCTTCATCAATGTAGGCTTCATTCCAATGGTTATGGCTTCAAGATAGTTCAAAAGAGCTTCATTCAATCTTCATCAAATCTTCAAGAAGCAAACCACCTTGGCTTCTCATGTCAACAATATTAAGTCTCATTTTGATGGTTTAAGTTATTTGTTTGGAGGAACTGTATATCTATATTGATGAATAAGAAGGTTTTGAATGAGTTTTTATCAAGTGTCATTTTGAGATAAAATAATTGTGAAAAAATTCCTATTTAATAGGATGGTATCAAAGGTTGTGCTTCTCGTTTTAAACGAAAAAAATACACATTCCATCTCCAAAGGGGTGTTACATTGATCATACGAAGAAAGTTAAGATTTTTTGCAACGTAGAATAAGTAAATCATTGTACATAAAATATGATGTTTACTTAAAGCTACACGCTTATCGTTTGAGCTCATAAATGCTTATGAAATGTAGTAGTAAGTTTATAATGTTATATCATCCAATAGACAAAACACTTATGTATTCATGATATGTTGCTTATCCGAACTCGTGTCTTATAGATGAAGCATAATCATGCTTTGTTGTTTTCATAAAGTGTTGGATTTTTTCATAACAATTAAATTCTTCTTTGTATTTTCAGACTTGAAAGAAACCCAAGGATAGTTCAAACATATTCGAAAATGACGATTAGATTAGTGATGTATCTTCGAGTGAGGTATTTTGCTATTCGAGGTAAGAGTATAAGTAAGGCATATCTTATGGCGTGATGGTATAAGATTTGTGGGGAGAGAGAATCTCATAGTCTAAGTAAGATTTTATTGTATGCAATTATATAATTGTGTTTTTTAAGATTTTACAATTCTATTAATATAATAAATCAGACTCTTTAGGATTTTAAAATCTTATTTATATAAATTATTTTCATATAATTTTATAGTTTGAAATATATCATTGTTACATATGTTAGAACTAAATTGGATTCGAAATAAGTTAAAAATTTATAATATATTGTTAACCTGCACAACAAATATATGGTCACACTCAAATATGAATGACAAATAGTTAAAGAGAATTGCACTAGATAAGGGGTGTGCCCATAAAGATTTGGGCTAGACAAGTGTATCCACCCGGGTTAAATACAACTTAATAAGAACAATTAATATTATAAAAAAATTAACGTTATGTAAGCTTGAAAACTTTTAAATTGTAGAATATTTTACTCCTTTTATTTTATATTTAATTCAATTTTTCATTAGTATTTGTTTCACTATTTGTTTTATTCCTAGTGTTCTATCTATATTTAATGATATTGTTTTTAATAATGCAAACTAAATACAATGTGTTCATGCTCCAATGAAATAATTACTTCAATAAAAGTTTAAAGGAAAAAACTAATTACTTGTTTAAAAATTTAAAAGCTAATTTATTAAATAAGTTTAATAATTAATTAATATTAATTTAAGGCAATAAAACTAATGTCTATGATGATTTTGTATTAAACGGTTATAATGGGTGGTTGTGGTTAACAAATACAAAGGTATGGTTGTGAGTGGTTTTGTTTAGATAAATTGATTCAATCAGATTGTTATTATTCAAAAGGAACTGCAATGGCGAATGATAAGATCTTGGTATTAGAAGGTGAGAAGAGCGAGATGTTGAGCTTGGTGAAGAAGACTTTCTATTCTAACAAAGGAATATTTCTCCGTGAACTTATCAATGCTTCTAATGTAAGTTATCTTTCAAATTTGATTTTCTATCTGTAAATTTTTTGTAATTGTTATTGATTAACGTATGTATGCACAGGCTTTGGATGAAATCCAATTTGAGAGGCTCACGAAAAAAAAAATTTAAATAATGATGAACTAACTGTTAGATTAATCCTTCACAAGGTTAACAAAACACTTTCTATCATCGACAATGGTATTGGCATGACCAAAGCAGGTAGGAAGGTGGTGATATTCCACTTTCATTTGCATTCCATTGTCATTAATTGTATTCACGTGTGTGTGTTTGTCTTAGATTTGGTTGATAAATTGGGTGTTGGCTTCTACTCTACTTACTTGGTTGCTCATAAGGTTATCCTCACCTCCAAGCATAATGACCATGACCAATATATTTGGAACTCTCAACCTAGTTCCTCTTTCTTTTTAACCAAGGAAATTAATGACCAACAACTCCCTAGGGGAACTAAAATCACCCTCTTCCTCAAGGACGATCAAGTACACAAATTAAGTCATTCCATATTTTACATTGTTTCTTTTGTTCAATTTAAGCCATTCCCATACTTTATGTTATATCTTTTGTTCACTTATTATTGTCAATTGTCAATAGGTGGAGTACTTGGAAGAGACCACCATCAAGAATCTCATTAGCAAAGACTGTCAACAAATTACCCATCCTATTTACCTTTGGAGCGAGAACACTAAAGACCATTGGAAACTCATTAACATTTGGTTGCATGACCAAGAGATGCACGATAACTTTGTCTCTCCAAATCTTGGAAAACACTTACCAGATCATCTTACATTCAACATTCTTTCCAAATTGTCATTGAAATCTCTTAAAAGATTTGGATGTATACGCAAATCATGGGCTCTCTTGTTGGAAAATCCTAATTTCATGAACCTCTTTTGCATTAATTTCATATCTAACCAAAATTCTTACTTTGATGATACCTCGCTCCTACTATGCCTCGGTCCATTTTACGACCAGATTAATTATAAGTCTTCCTTATATTCACTTTTTGGTGAGAATTTTCAAAATTTGGAAATATTAAATTGGCCAAATCCACTCATAGAAGGTCACGATGATGGATGTTATATTTTGGGTTCTTCTAGTATTAATGGAATTATTTGCCTCTACCTAGAAAGCACAGGAATTGTGTATTTATGGAATCCTTCTACCAATGAATGTAAGGTCACTCCACCCAGCCCAGTTGAGGATGTACCATATTATATCGACATTATGGTTAAATATGAAGGTTTTGGGTATGATTGTGCTAGAGATGATTATAAGGTGATTAGATATGTATGTTATTTTGAAGTCAATAACTTGGAGGGGATTCATCATCGAGAATGGGATTTTGAATATTTTTGGGAGATTTATAGCCTAAGAAGTAATTCTTGGAGGAAACTTAATATCGAATTTCTTAATTGCCAAGGTATTAATAGTAGATTCTACTTAAAGGGAATGTGTCATTGGTTGTGTGACAATACAAATGAAGGATATTTGGTATCATTTGACATAAGCAATGAGGTATGTTATACAACCCTCACACCCTTAGATATACCCACAGAAATATACAATGATTTTAATTTGTATTTGGTGGTGAGACACTTATTTCTCTTAAATGGGTCAATTTCTTTAATGTCAAATTATTAAGATACAACTATATTTTACGTATCAATTTTGGTTGAAGTTGGTAAGAAGGAAACATGGACTAAACTCTTTACTATTGGACCTTTAACTTCACTTTCGTTTCCCATTGGAACAAGTAATATGGGAAATATACTCTTCCAAACAAATGATGGTGAACTAGCTTGGTTTGACTTAAGAACCAACCTGATTAAGAAGCTTGGTGTCAAGGTACATAAACGCAATTGCCAAATAATACTTTATAAGAAAAGTCTTTCCAATTGAAGGATAAATACTTAGTGTCTTTTGTTGTTTTCACCTAAGTGACTTATGACTACTTATATTAGAGTTTTCTCTTACAAATATCCAAAGTGGCTCGTTAATTTCTCATTGTAGTTCTCTCAGTTTATGCTTCCCTTTGTGGCTAAGTGGAAACTATAAATAGAATAAAACCAATCATTGTAATGGATTTTTGTATCATAATTACTTGACGTTATTTGTGAATATAGTAAACTATCCTATGATAGTGGTAAATTATTAACAATGTTACAAATTGTTTTGTATTTAAATTTTAATTATTTATTCGAATTTACCTACAAGTATGTGCTAATGTTTCTTCTTAAATTTTAGGAAAAAGTTGTGTGTTTAATGTGTGTGAACCATTGACTTGAATTAATTTTAAATCTCATGTTGATTTTTTAAATATGGATTGAAGTTTGTTTTGTTTAAAATACTTTAAGTGAGTTAGTTAGTGCTATATTAGAATACATATAAATTGTCTATTTAAATTAACCTACTTCTTATTTTGATATTACTATATTTGTTTATTTTCTTACTTTAAGAATCCAAAAACTTATTTATTAAAATTAATGAAAGTAATCAAATGTTAATGGATAACATATTAGTTCATGTTAATAAGAAGACGTAAACATTTTTCTACCTCATCCACTTTATCATCAAGTGAAATCTATAACTTCTAAAAATGAAGTTAGATAATTTGAACTGATAAAAAATTTAAATTCTATTTGAAATGAATGGAATCATAAAAGAAAATATTTTATGGAATTAAACATGATTTAAATTAGGATATTATTTGATTTCACTATATTTAATTTAATTTTGGGGATATCCAACACAATGTGGTTTATATTATTTTTTATTGAGAATTATAAATGTGTTTTTTGTATTACTCGTAATAAAATGCATTACAAAAATAAGTGAACAACTAAATATTAGATATAACAATAAACATATATTAATTTCTTAAAAGAAAAAGAAAACTGATAAAGTAATATCTATTTAATGTGAAATTGATTATTAAAATTACAATTTAATAATAAAATTATCTCATGAAACTTACGTGACATGTTTATAAAGTTAGGTAATTAATTAATTTTTAAATCTTTTCAAAGAATAAACTAACATAATACAAGTGTTCTTCTCGCAAAATGAATACAAATATCTAAGGTTGAAAAGACGTTGTTTTAACTTTTCTGAAGATTGATCACCAACTTAAATGAAGACCATCAAGAGGAAATCTATTTGTAGAAAATTCTCCAACACTAAAAAAAGTATGGACAAAAGAAATTATTATTATATTATTGAGTACGAGAATCAAATGAGTGCTTCTTTTGGTATATATAGGTTCTTTTTAGCCTATACTGAAGTAATCATGATATATTTCAAATAAATTAGAGATATAATTGTTCAATGAATGTTTTTAGTTCAATTAATTATTAGCATATGTGTATACATAAATATTTGAGTTATACAGAATAATTGTTCAACTTAGATGAAGATCATCAAGGGGAAATCTACTTGTAGAAAAATCTCTAACACTAAAAATATTATGGGCAAAATAAATTATAATTATATTACTGAGTACGAGAATAAAGTGACACTAGTGCAGATTTGACATTTTACTTCGCCTTATAGGCCTCGGTTACAGCTGAACCGAAGCCTATAAGGAGGCGGTGGCATTTTTGCAATTTCGTCAGGCTTTTGGCCTCGGGTCTTTAAGGACC
>Ga0214545_1007266_pt1 | contig 18638 bp, 12 predicted proteins | sample CNSS4metaG_FD_160064 | JGI IMG/M metagenome (GOLD analysis project Ga0214545, IMG submission 160064) | Root nodule microbial communities from cowpea collected in UCLA plant growth center, Los Angeles, California, USA - CNSS4 | ecosystem: Host-associated > Plants > Roots > Nodule | place: USA...
GCTGGGTCGCTGCCGCCGCTGTTCGCTGCAGCCGCTGGTTCACTGCAGCTCCATTTCCTCCACCTCCATTTCCTGATTCGTTGATTAAATTTTATATGTAGTTTTTAGGGTTTGTTGAAAAGGGTGGCTGAAATGCAAAGTGGAAGAGGGGCTGAAACCAGATCTGGAAGTGGATGGTAATGAGGATGATACCACAGAGGGGTTCTTCCAACTGCAGTGGTGCTCGAACGACTTACCACAACTGCAGTGGTGGTCCAAAAAAATGTCCCCTATGGCCTCGGTTCTTACGTTACCCGAGGCAGAAAAAGCGTTTTATGGTTCCGGTTAACACCCGAGGCCAAAAGTCATACCTTTTGGCCTCACCCCAATATGCCTCGGTTCTAAAACCGAGGCAGAATAACAAAAACAACCGGGGCCAAAAGCCCATTCTGCACTGGTGGTTTGTTCATGAAAAACAGAGTTGCGAGCAATGTGAATAATAATTTTATTGTCACAATGTAGAGGTATAGGATCTTTCAAATAGACAACCATATCTGCAAGTAATCAACACAACTAAATAATCTCCAGGTAGTCAAAGCCATGACACAATATTAAGCTTTTGTGGACGATCGAGATGTAACATCTTGTTTCTTACCACTTTACTTGAGGGGTGAATACACTTCTAATGATTTTACCACTTTACTTGCCTATAATGGAAGTATACATTAAACCTTTTGCACTAACACTCCTCAACAAAATGGCGTTGTTGAGAGAAAACATCATCATCTTGTTGAGACTACAAGATCATTCTTGTTATTTGCTTATTTTCCAAGTGTCTTCTTGGGGGAAGCTATTTACAACAACTCATGTTGTGAATCAAATTCCGACTTCACATAATTTTGGTTTGTCTTTTTTTGGAAAATTGTATGGTTATGCACCTGATTGCTCTATTTTTCATGTTTTTGGATGTACCTATTTTATTTTAAAACCACATGTGGAGTGTACTCAATTATCAACTAAGTCTGCTTTATGTGTCTTTTTGGGATATGGGCTTAGTCAAAAGGGATATCGTTGCTTTTATCCAATTAGTAAAAAAGTGTATGTCTCACGTCATGTGTGTTTAGAACATACTCCATTCTTTTCTATTTCAGCTAGATCACATTATTTAACTACATCTAATGCCATTTAAATTTATCCTTTTGATATTAATGACACTACACCTACTTCCATACCAACTCCATAACTTGTCTTAACACCAATTACAGACATCGCACTAGAGATTGTACCTGTTGATTCCCTACCACGTCTGCTCAATCATCTTTTAAAGTTATGGTTCCTTTACCACATGTTTGACCTAGTCGTAAGTCTACTCAAATACTAGATTTTGTTTATTCCTCTTATTATGGTTCATTTGTTGCTTTTATTGCCTTTGTTCATCATCTTCATCCTATAGAGAGTTGTTTGGGATCCACTTTGGAAAAATTTTATAGTTGAGGAACTTACTGCTCTACATCAAACTCATACATGGGACTAGTTCCATTGCCACCAAGAAAACGTCTTATTGGATCTCATTGGGTATACAAAATCAAGACAAGTTCAGATGGTTCAATTGAAAGGTATAATGTTAAACTTGTTACTAAAGGATATACCCAAGAGTATGGCATGGATTATGAGGAAATATTTACTCCTATGGCAAAGATGACTATTGTTCGTACCTTGATTGTTGTCGCTTCTATTTTTCAATGGAAGATTTTTCAAATGGATGTGAAAAATACCTTTTTGAATGGGGATCTTATGACGAAGTCTACATGATTCAATCACCAGGTGTCTCTCACAAATCTGGTGGAGATTACAAACTTAAAAAAGCCCTTTATGGTCTTAAACAAGCACATCCTGCTTGGTTTCAGAAGTTTTCTACAATAATTGTCTCTCTTGGTTTTATTGCTAGTCAACATGATTCTGCATTATTTGTCAAGAAAAATAATGCATGAAGTATTTTGATATCCTTATATGTTAATTATATGATTCTTATTGGTGATAATTTTGAAGAAATTGCATATTTAAAAACTACATTATCCCATCATTTCTATAAAAGATTTAGGTGTATTGTGTTACTTTTTAGGTATTGAGGTTGCTTCTTCTTCCAAAGGTTATCTTCTATCTTAGTCCAAGTATATTGTTGACCTATTTAATCATGCTAAGCTTACTGATAATAAGATTATTGATACTCCTCTTGAGACAAGTGTACGATATTCCTCATCGGATGGTATTCCTTTTATTGATTCTACTTTATATCGAATTATTGTTAGGAGTTTGGTTCATCTTACCATGACTCGTCCAGACATTGCACATGATGTTCGTGTTGTTAGTCATTTTGTTTCAGCTCCTGCAATAGTTTATTGGGGTGTTGTTCTTCGTATTCTTAAGTATCTTCGGGGCACTAAGTTTCAGTCTTTTTTGTTTTCTTCTGCGCCATATTTAGACTTGAGTTCCTATTGTGATGCAGATTGGAATGGTGATCTTAATGATCGGAATCCATTATTGGGTGATGTATTTTTCTTAGTGATTCACTTATATCATGGAATAGTAAGAAACAAGATATTACATCTTGATCATCGAGAAGATGAATATCACATCATGGCTTTGAATATTTGTGAGATTATTTGGCTGTGTTGGTTACTTACAGATTCGGGTGAAGCTTAGGGTTTATGACTTAGGGCTCAGAGTTTAGGAAAAAGGAACTTACTACAAGAATCCCTTATCAATTATAAAATTTGCGAAAGAGACTTAGGACTTAGGATTTAGGAAAGAGGAACTACTACAAGAATCTCTTCTCAAATATATGGATCATTTGGGGCTCTGATACCATCTAGAAAACAAAGAAATTATGAAGAAAGGAATTTTATATTATTGAATGTGTATAAAATATTACAAGAGGTGTGTTATATATACATACAAAACTAATACTATAAATCATAAGTAAATAGGTCTAAAACATAAACTTATGCTAACCATTTCAACTATTTAAAAAATGTCATGAAAAAATATGATAAAAGTATAAATATAGAGTAAAAGTAAATATTATATGATGTGATTGAAACATATGTTAACCATTATCAGTATAAAAAATATTTTTTTAATTTTTTGGGAAAATGTAATTAACTTATACCCATATGTTTTATTTTATTAATGGACTAATTTTATTAATTTCTTATTTTGAAATGTAGATCTTCAACTTGTAGAAGAAATGGTTGGCATTCAACGACGTTGGACAATATTTTTGTGATTCAAAGTAAGCATAAACTTATCAAACTAGAAAGCTGTAGTTTATTTATGTTGTTTAACTTTCTGTTCAACAACTTGTACGATTATTTAAGCGTTGTACACCTTTTTTTAGTTATTATATATTATAATAACATAATTTATATTTTTGTTGTTGCTTTTAATAAGAAAAACAAACTTGCTTAAATGATAAAGACAGAGGGAAAAGATAACCATTGCTGCAAAGCATGTTTATTTATTTATTGAAGCAAGCAATTGACAACTTAACCGATGGCAGATGTCATTCCTTACAACAATGAAAATAATTAATGAAAACAGATATTGACAAGGAAGAGTATGCTCCAAAATTAGTTGTTCACAAATAATAATTTATTATTTTAAAATAAGATATTGTAGGAATTTATCGTGATTATTTATTCTGCCTTGTTTATCACTTCAAGAATACAATATGAGAAATTTGTTCTTTTCTGTTATAGCACACCAAGTAATGGAATAGAAGGTTTATTTCTCATAATAAGAATAAATTATCAATTACCAAATTTTATTTTTATCTATGACTTCATTAAATTTTTAAATTTATATATAGTGAAATTTTCTTATAAAAGGTTTTGATAAAAAGAAAGAAAAACTAAACAAACCAGTCATAAGGGACACAAAAATGTAAATTGATCTGTCCCTAATATTATATTTTATTATAATATATGTTCAATCAATTACTTTTTCTTTTATTAAAATCCTTCCTTTCACGATTTTATAAACATTTTAAATAAAATTAATTAACGTACGATTGAATTCTATGTATGATAATCTACTATTGAACAACGTAGTAACGTAGAAAACATTTAGTGTTATTTTATCCAATTAAATTTTATATTTTATATATATATATATATATATATATATATATATATATATATATATATGATGAGATTTCTTTTTTAATATCTATATTTGTTTTTCAATTCTACTTTTTAAATTTTAAATTAAAATAATTATTTTATCAATTCTGTGATCGTTTCCTTAAATTTAATTATTTTTTAATTTACTTATTTTTTTTTTAAATTTAAAATTTTTTAAATTAAAAATTACTAAAAAAGAAATAAAAATTATTTAAAATAAAATTATAAAATTTGTTTATATTTAATTTTATAATTATAATAATAAAAACAATAATAATTCTATTAATTTTTATTATCATAAAAAAATTAAATACTCGCAACGCATATTTGACTATTATCATAAGAATAGTATTATCAAAATTCAACAAGTGAATTATATGTAAATTAACATCTTCACAAATTAACTAATGCAGATGATTTAGAAGTTTTTTTATTAAAAAAAAAATATTACTGGGTACTCTGTATATTAAAATATTTTAATAAAAACCTTTTCTCAATGTTTAAATTTGCAATGATTATATCTTTTTGTTCAGTTTCAATCTTTGCAAAATATTTTTCTTGTATTTTCAGTTTTCAAAAAATAAAAATCACTATTTTCTAATTTTGAATTTTAAAATAAAAAAAAAATGAATTTTAATTTTGGAGGTTTTAATTGCTGAGATAATGTCATAAACATTAAAAATTGTTGGTCGAACTTTTGTTCAATATACATAAGAAGAAAAACATACTGTTACATAACTATAGATAGAGATAAAAAGAAAAGATTTACATGAACAATAATCTCAGAAACTAAAATTATATTCAATTATATTTCAACTTAAGATATTTTTATTACAATTTAATAATAAAAGCCATTTTTTCCAGCTATATATATCACTTAAATTTGAGCCCATGTGATTGGAACACAGCTTAGAAAATGCGTTTCTTCCGCATATGTTCCCATGGCTGCGCCTGAAAACAAGCCACCCCAGCTAAGCCATTTGCAGAAGAATTCATAATCACAATAATACTTTTTTTAACCTTTTATTTTCTGTGAATCCCTAATTTCATTATTATTCTCATAATTAAATTTGGGGTCAACGGATCATAGCTAAGCCTCAACTGTCCTTCCAATAAATAAAACAAAATTGCCCTAATTCCACTTTTATTCAGCACATACATACAATTTAAATTTCTTAATTTAACTTATTTTAATTAATCTTTTGGGAATGATCCACGTGTAATTTTAATTAAAATCAATTAATACTGCAACAAAAATTAACTTTGATTCTAGAAATTTAAAAATTATTTCATTTGACACAATTGAAATTAAATCCCTAAAATCATTTTTCATTTGATCTCTTGTTATTATTTTCCAACCCATTAGGTTAAGTATGAAGTCAACCCATTAGGTTAAAGGTCATGGCATTGGGTCAGTTGAAGACAAAAGAAAGTGTTATTAATTTTTTAAAAAAGTGGCTAATAATGTGTAAATATATACCTACATTCACACATATATTTGACATCATTCTCTTGTCTGAAAGAGAGAAGGAAACATTGTCCATAGCATTATGGAAGCAGAAACAGCAGAGATTGGATCACACCCTTGTGTGAAAGAACTAGCAAAGGAGGCACTAACCAAAGTTCCAGAGAGATATGTTCTTCCAAATATTGACCCTCCAATTTTATCTAACACACACTCTTTGTCTGATCAGATCCCCGTCATTGACCTAGCTAACTTGTTCTTGCCTCAAGAACTCAAGGCTCCTGAATTGGAGAACCTACACCTTGCATGCAAACAATGGGGTTTCTTTCAGGTTCGTATCTCAATACTATTCTCTCTTTCTATTTCCTTCTTGTGTTTTTTTATAATCATATTAAACTTTTTTTTTCACAAATATTGATTATGGAATATTTGGGATGTTTTAACTCTTTTACAAATAATACATACATAATTTTTTCAGTAAACAATATTACCTATCAAAATCCTACTAATCTTCTTATAATTTTTCACAAAAAACTCTATTCAGTACGCTATATGAATATAATTAGAATGAATTTATGAGGTTATTGCTTCACTTTTTACTGTTGTATCTAGCTTTCTAGCACTTGCAAATTTGTAAAGGGCAAAGATTCCCTTGAATCATTTGACAAAACGTCAGCAACATGAAAGTGAAGTTAGTTGGTTTTAATTAATACCAAACAATCCATGTTATTAAGTGTAATTACACCAAAATAGTGCTCAATAGCAATATGCATGTGTGTGTGACTTGTTTAAGAATTAATAAGCAAAACAACACAAATAAAGACGAATATAGTTTAACCAGTTTTTTTTAGTGGACTAACTCTGGAGAATTTAACTCTGAATTTAAGTTTTATGTTGAGTAAAAATGACAAAATTAAATAATATATAAAAGAGAAGACTCATATAAACATATTATATTAAGTTTTAGGTCGGAGATAATATCAATTTCTTGTATAAATTAAATTCGGATTTTATCAGTGTTGTATCCGTATGATAAATCTCCCGTAAAACCTATCAGTAATATATACATGTAAAGATTGTAAATGTTTTGGTACAATGTGATTTTGTGAAACAGGTTATTAATCACGGAATTGGCATGGAAGTGGTGGAAGATGTAAAGAGAGGAGCTGAAGAACTGTTCAATCTTTCAATGGAAGATAAGAAAAAGTTTTGGCAGAGAGAGGGAGATATGGAGGGATTTGGGGAAATAATTTCGAAGCCTAAAGATGAGCCATCGGATTGGGTGGATGGGTTCTACATTTTAACTCTTCCATCTCACCATAGGAAGCCCCACCTATTTCCTAATCTACCACTACCTTTCAGGTCCTCTTTATTATATTTTTCTCCTTTCTTAATCACTAAATTTCAATTGTCTTATTATGGAAATACGATAACAATTTTAAATTTGAAAACACTTCAATTTGTACTCGTATATCTTAAAAATGGAAAGGGAAGAATATTTTATTATAATAATTAAATTAATTAAGGATGGGATGCATTTTTCGTATCCAAAGTATTATATATAAAATATTGTGTTTCATATTTAAATTAAATTATGAAATATATACTAAATAACAAAGAAAGAAGTATTTCAATTATGATAATTAAAGTAACTTTAAATAAATTAAATTATAAAATAATAATTGTTATCTTTGTAACAACGGAATTTACAATATAATATAACTTCTATGTTTGTTAAAATTTATAGTTTATATTATTTACAAAATATTTTATAATTTAATTTAAAAATAAAATACAATTTTGTATAATAGTTTCGAGACAATCAAGTAATATTTAACCCTATAAAAAGTATAATTCTTATAAAACATATAAAGTATAAACGACTTAAACATTACATGATATAATAGGATCTCATAAAGTAAAATAATCCCATTAAAGATATTTTTAGATCTTTGCAATTGGAGTTAAAATATAGAATAGAATCTGAATCTTTATTATTGTTTTGATAAATAAGTTTGAAAATTCATGACAACTGAATTACAACTTAGTCATATAGATTAATGTAATAATTTGCGTAAATGAAAAGGGAAATATTTTTTTACACTAAGTACATCACTTGGTAATTCATTCAAAGGTAAAATAGTTGAGATGAGTTTAAAATTTTGCTAGGTGTTAAAATAATAGTACTCAAGTGAAAGCGATCCCAATTATGGACCAGGATTTAGTATTATTGAACTTAATAAATAAAATGTAGACAAAGTGTATGTATGAGTTGATTGTATTTGAAAAGGACATTGATAAGATAAAGTTGAAGATTGCAGGGAGAATTTAGAAGTTTATTGCAAGGAGATGAGAGACCTTGCCATGAAGTTGTATGGTGTTATTGGTGAATCACTGGACATAGGAGCAATGGAAATTAAAGAGTCAGTAGGGGAAGCAGGACAAGCAATAAGGATGAATTACTATCCTCCATGTCCCCAACCAGAAAATGTCCTTGGCTTAAAACCTCACACTGATGCTTCTGCACTCACCATCCTTGTGCAGGGCAATGAAGTTGAGGGCCTCCAAGTGAAAAAAGATGGAACATGGTTTCCTGTTCATCCCCTCCCAAATGCTTTCATGGTTTTTCTTGGAGATGTTTTAGAGGTAATTCATTCAACTTTACACATACCTTTTCATCCGTAAGTTATTTGCAATTTACATTATGATCCAACTTAAGTCTAATTTATTTTTACAAAACCAATTTGTAATGTAAGGATATCAATTTCTCAGTCTTATTTCCGGTGGATGTATGCATGGTAATTGAATTGTGGTATAAATTGTTCCCTTAACAGGTGGTGACAAATGGGATATATAAGAGCTGTGAGCATCGAGCAGTGGTAAACTCATGGAAAGAAAGGTTCACTATAGCTACATTCAGTGGTCCTGAATGGAATGGAAGCATAGGTCCAGCACCATCTCTTGTTACTCCACAAACACCAGCATTATTCAAAACAATTGGGGTAGTAGATTTCTACAAAGGGTACCTTTCACATGAGCATCGAGCCAGCTCATTCATAAACAATGTTTTGAGGATCCACAATGAGAACATCAAAGGCTAGCTTATTATGGGGTTGATATGCCTTGTAGTTAATGCAAATGTGATAATAATTAAGTAAGCCTTCAAGATATGGTATATATTCGTCACAAGATTTGGGTTCAAGCAAGTACAAATTTTTAGAGGTGTTCACTAGATGATGGGAAGTTAGAATTTTGTATGTCACAATTAATAATTGTTTTTATATGCTTTCATTAAAACTTTGTTTTTTTTTCTTTCTCTCCCCAAAACTATCTCTGGTCCTATAATTTATTGTTCAATGATGAAAGACATATTCAAATATATATTAAGAGTGAACAAAGTCATAATAAAAGGAATAGAAGATTAAATAAAAAAAAATTGGATAATAAAGAGTATAAAAGAAAACATACAAAAGAAATTATAGATATCTTAATAAAACATGAAATTGAAATTTCAACATTTTAATATAATTTTTAAAATGGATTATTCTCGTCTGATTCACTTAACATGGAACATGAAAATTATTAATCTTATTCGGATCAATGATAATGAATTAAATGGGAAGACGTATTCAAATTATAATGTAGTTATAAAGAGTAAAACATTTGTTTTTAATTTATTTTGATATGGATCAAAACATAATACATGAATTTGAGACCGTATATTGCAAGAAATTTCGTAATTACCAATAAAATTTTACTGATGAAAAAATCTACTAGTAAAATAGATTTTACACACAAATTTTAAAATTTTTATTACTGACGAATATTTTCATTGGTATTGGATCCATTAGTAAATTTAGTTGGTAAAATAGGTATCAAAGTTTTTGTATTTGGATTTTGACCATTTCCTGATAAAATATGTCGATAAATTTCATTAATAATAAGATGTCTTTAAAATTCGTTGATAATTAAATTTTTAAAATTCGTCGATAATTAAATCTTTTGAAAATGATTGAGTAATTGATTTTTTTTTTAAATTCGTTATTAAAGAACAACCTTGCGATAATTATCATATCTCCACTGCTATAACACCTATCGCGAAGATCTATGTCGCTTCCTCTTAGATCTATTTGGCTTGAAGGGTAAACGAAGTAGTTGAAGTGTTGGTTGCCTAACTTCACTATGCCAAAAAGAGACTTGCAACAAAACTAATTTATAAGATAAAATTTCCACACACTTATATATATATATATATTATATATATATATTATATATATTTATATATATATATATATATATATATATATATATTATAATTTAGCCTTATTTTTTTGTCTATATGAAACTTTCAACATTACTTATCATTGTTAATCATTTTTACCTCCTATTTTCTCATCTATGAAAAAAAAAAGTCCTTTTCCCACCTAATCTTAACTTTATTTCATTAATGACATTTTCTATTCTAATTTTAATTGATGTCTCTTCTTTTATTTACATTGTAACCAATGGTGTTAAAGTAAGTCAACCTAACTCACACGAATTGTCTCACTACGTTTTGAGCTAAAAAGATGTCACTCAATCCAATTCACTTTATGGTGAATTAAAAATTTTGTAATATATCTCGACTTACCATGAATGGATGGGTTGACTCATTGAAGGATGTTTTACTCATCTCATTTATTATTATTATTATTATTATTATTATTATTATCATATTATATATATATATATATATATATATATATACATTATATATATATATATATTGTAGTACAATCAAAATAGATTGACTTGATTTATTTTTTGTAATAGTACAATTAAATTATTCATTTTCATCAAATATTATTATGAAGATAGTAGTTAAAAATTAAAGTGTGAACTTATATAACTTGACAAACAAATAAATTAAAAATACAAACTTTTCAAACACTATTTTGATAGTGACAAAATGAACTAACCTGATTCACTTGGGTTGGCTCACCACGAGTTGAGCTAAAAATGAGTTAGCTCAACCCAACTCACTTTTTGGTAAGCCAAAATTTTTGTAACCTATCTCGATCCAGCATGGGTTCATGGATTAGTTGGTTGACTCAATAATATTTTGTTCTTTGAGTTTTTTTTTTATATTTAGTTATTACTGTACGTAGATGGACTTGACTCATTATTTTATAGCAATAAAATCAAAATGTTCACCTATTTTACCAAACATAATTATAAAGATAGAAATTAAAAATTAAAGTGTCAAGCTACATGACTTGATAAACAAATAAATTAAACATTTAAACATGATTGAATAACATTATAGTATTTGAAATGATCAAATTGTCAACCCACATAATTAGAATTAGTAAATAATTATAATAAAAAATTTGTGAAAAAAATGGTAAAAACCTAATAAAGGCTTGTTGTTGGTGGGTTGGGGGTCAATCGACCTACAACCTGACTTAAACTCGTTCAAACTCCAAGTTAATTGAGTCGGGTTCAAATTAACCCACTTATAAAAAAACTAATTTTTTTCCATCCCAACTTAACTTGAATCCATTGTGAGTTGGATTGTCTTATGAATTAAAACTCATTTTTAATATCTTTAATTATTAAATAATATTATAGTATTTAAAAAGATAAAATTGGAATAATAAGTAATTATAATAAAAAAATACATAAAGATTAAAATGTTGTTACAAATGGATTACATATTAATCCACATTCAATTACTTGATCTCATTTAATTCACAGATTAAATGATTTCGTGTTTAATTTGATCCAAATTTAAAAATTTAAATATTTTTCATCTAATTTGACTCAAGTCTCATAATAAAAACACATTTTTAAGATTTTTAATAACCATCGAGATATGCATATTTTATTTTATTATTATGATATAAGTTTAGTTAAGAAGAATAACTAGAGATTGGTAAATTTATTACAATTAATTAATTTTTTGTGAAGTTATTTATTTTTCTTATTAAGATAAGAATAGTAGTTTATAAGAGTTTAAGGGACAGAATTAAAAGTTTTTACAAATTTAACAAGATTAAAAAATACAATCTTGAACGGACAGAAGTTTTCTTCCATTTTTAAATTCAAAGTTTAAAGATAAATTTAATGTATCTCTATAAAAATAACTAAACAATTAATTTGGGCTTAGAATATTAAATATTAAATACTGAACTGTGTGCCATCTTCATTCTGACCGTCTCACTCACGCTCACCTAGATGCGCCCGCACGCATTAATTATTTGTTAATATCACACGAGCTTCGTCGGACTACTTATTCTCTTCCCTCCATTGTTTCTTCCTTCACTCTCGGCGCGTGTGATAAACTTGCCGTCGATTCGAGAATGGGCAACGACGGCGTGCCGGAGACGATGGCCGAGGTCATGGCCGTGGCGGCGGTTGACCTTACTGACGCCTCCAACTGGTGGAACGACATCGACGACTCTCCGGTGTGGCAGGATCGTATCTTTTACACCCTCGCCGTACTCTACGGTATCGTGGCCACCGTAGCTTTGGTATCGTCGCACACTCTTTCAATTCCAAATTAGGTTTTTTTGTTTTTAAATTTATCTCTAATTATTCAATTTCTTTATTAATTTTTATTTGATTGAATTTTAGGTTCAACTGGCTCGGATACAATTGAGAGTGCCGGAGTACGGTTGGACCACTCAGAAGGTCTTTCACTTTCTCAATTTTTTGGTGAATTCGGGTTTGTATCATTCAAACCTTTTTTTCTTCTTCTTCTGTATATCTTTTGAAATGATTTTTTAAATAATTACTTATCAATGTGATGCGACGTTTTGTTAAGGGATTATTCACTATTTTTGGTTTTGCAGTTCGGTGTGTAGTTTTCATCTTCTTTAGGAACGTGCAGAGGTTGAAGCCAGAGGTATAGGGAATGGAATGTAGCATTTAATTTCGGCCATTTTCTTCACATTAGATTAGTTGTTTATTGTTCGAGTAATTCAGTTCTCGAATTATCACTTTTTCTCTCCTACTGAATTCTAAAAATATATAAAGAATAATAAGTAGTCCTTAAAGTTTTATGACATGTATGCCTCTTTGTTAATTCCAAGGTTAAGGTGTTTTTTAAAAGTAAGAAGGCATCTTATATAATTCTCTTGCCATTCCAATTACTGTGAACATAAATAGCAACAAACCATTTTGTTGGAGAATTGCATATTTGCTTCTTGGTGTCACTTTTTAACGGTCTTTGTACATAATTCTTCTGACAACCAAAAGTTGGATTAATATCTGTGCTAAAAATAGTTGTGCTTCAAAATCTTCACCGAGTCGTATTTTTTATGTTAAACAATAGGAAAGTCAACGGACACGAAATGCATGTACATATTATAGAAAAATAATTGCCTAACGGAAGCAATGTCTTTTCTCTTTTCAAACAGAATTCTGCGTGTTTTGGACACTAAATTGGTGCTATGTGTTGCTTTTGGTTCTAATTCTTAGGGACCAAATTCATGGTTTTTTCTGGAGAAAAGGGATAGATGAGATAAACACTAAAGACAAGGGACATGTTCTACTAATGTTTAAAACAGTTTCATTAATAAAGGGACTACCAGAGCAAATGTCAAATCTTTAGTGAATTTCTTAACAACTTTCAATACTTTAAGGACTAAGTAGGAACGAGAATAAAACTTCGATGAGGAAATTGATGGTTCACTCTTTATTATTTTCTGTTTATGGAATTTGAGATTCACACTTACACTTGCTGCATTTCCTCGTGTTTGTAGATTGTTCAACATATCTTGCTTGATGTGCCCAGTCTTGCTTTCTTTACAACATATGCACTTTTAGTCTTGTTCTGGGCTGAGATTTATTACCAGGTACGTTTGATTTGTTGTGCATTTGCTCCCCTCTGGGTTGTTTGATTTGTTGTGCATTTGCCCCCCTCTGGGTTGTTTGCCTTGTATGATTTTCTTTCCATGGCAGTGTGTTTAGCAGTCTGGTTTTGATTCTGCCTCTATGTTTAATGCTTTTGCAGGCACGTGCTGTATCGACTGATGGACTGAAACCAAGTTTCTACACAATTAATTTTGTGGTTTATATTATTCAGGTGAAAATTCTATTTATTTAGGAATTTTGTGTATGTAATCAACTATTAAGCGATGATTGACTTTGGTTGTGACTCACTACATGTTGGCTAAAAGGGCAAGTTTATGCAATATCCAATATAGAATGCTATTTTAGTTAATTGAAGGATGTTTTGGCTCTAGCTTTGCTCACATTAAGCTCACTAACTATTTTAGATAAACATCCCTTAGGTTTTATGTAATCAACTATTGGATGATCTTTGACTTTGGCTACGACTCACTACATGGTCGCTAGAAGGACAATTTTATGCAATATCCAACATAGGATATAGTATTTTCATTGATTGCATGGTTATGGTTGTAGAGATATGAAGAAAAGAAGAATAATTTTTAATTGAAGAACTGAATCAAACCATTATTAAGCCTGGTACTAATTGTACATTTTAAGTTTAATGTGACTTGTTCGAAATTGTAATTCGGTAAAATGTCTTTTACTATAGAACATCATTTAGTCAAAGAATAATTCAGTCAAACCAAAAATAAAGTTAAATGTGGATATTGTTAAGGGAATATTCTTATAATTTTTATTATTAGTGTTAGATATTTATATTGTGTCTTATATGTTATTTTACATGTTTATTTGTATTTGGGCCTAGTCCATATTTTCTTTATTATAAATACATTACCATATGTGTATTTTTTACATAAGGGAGATTAACCCTATACATAGTTTTCACTATACTCAACATAGTATTAGAGCCATGGGTTAGAGCTTATCCTAGCAAAATTTGTTGTTTGTCGGATATATTGTTCCACCCGCTATCGAGTTGCTATCGGATCACCTATTAATGTCTAGTCTCACACATGAGATATATATACCTCAGCGTGAGGGGTGTGTGTTGAAAGTCTCACATCAATTAGAGATAAATCAAATTCACAGTATATAAGTGGGTGCAAACGTCACTTCACAAGTCAATTTTGTGGGATTGAATTAATCTTAAAGTTTACTTGTGGACAAACGTCTTAAAGCTCATATTGTGGTCAAAGGTTACTCTGAATAAAAAATAGAACATTTGAGAAACTTGTTTGTTTTTAAAGAAATGTTAAGATAATGATCACTTACATGTCATTTTATAAAATACATGTTTTAGCTCAAATTTCAAATATGTAGTGGTAGAGAAAGAAAAAAGAGGGAAATCAAGAACTTATACTGGTTCAATCTCACACAATAGTTATACCCAGTTGTCTTATCACTTTGATTAGACCAATCCACTAACATTCAAAGTTTTACAAGATTTTCACTAGAAAACTATTATGCAACATCTTGTGCATTCTAGGTTATCTCATAATACCATAGTAGGTCCCCTTTGAGCATGTCTCTATGGCTCACACTATATGATACTTTACTTTGTTACAGTTTACTCAGTTTCTTGTTGATTACAACCCTCTACGGACGGATTAGGACCCTTGCACTATGGGAACCCTCTATTAAAAGCTAGCTGTTAAGGGAGGGGGCCGGGGAGGCGGGGATAACTGAATATCTTATACTACTTGACGTGAGACAGGCATTCTAAAATACCCGAGTCCCTATCATGAACAAATGCCTTTTGGCTTATTTCTACCTTTCCTGATGATGCCTATGTTGGCTCTTTGTTTGATCATGCAGTGAATGTAGAAGGGTTTCTTTGCCAATAATGGTCAAAACAATAAGGCTTATTTGTTTCTTTTGTTGGACCTAACTGGTGATAAATTGTTTTACAAGGATTATAATCTTGGAGGTTGTGTTATCATTTTGTTGTCCATTAGTGGTTTACTTATCCATGGTTGTGATTGATTGTGGCTTCACAACTTTGCTTAATGTATGGACCTAGAGGGATTAATAAAAAAAGCATTTAAATTGTTATCTGCTTTTAAGGTGCTCAAAATGATTTTTGTGATAGCTGATCGTACCAGAAACAATGAAATGGAATCAGAGGCAGATTGTTCTATTAAACGGAAATCCTGGCTAGTATCAAGATGTAATAGTGCTGGTAGGAGAAATACAACAAGCAATGCAAAAAAATATGTAAAGGGAAATGATAATAATATGGGCTGATTCATGAAGTTCAAGCTCCCTCCCAAGCCTAAGTTTCCAGCCTATGCCACTTCTTTGCCTCCTCCTGAATACCCTCACTTTTGCATAAAAATTCCTACACACCCTCTACCATTATTGCCTACTTGACAGTTAGACCAGTCTCTCGTAATTATGATCCGGTGTATTGCACCTTTTCTCTCTTCTTATATATACCTTGGGTATTTTATTAGGGGTTGTATTGTATCAATTGATGTTAATTAACTTTTACATTTCAATGTATCTATCTTTTGTCTCATTAGTTCATATGCATTGAAAGTTTTACGTTCTGTTAGTTTTGAGTTTGATGAATTTGACCCAACTGATTTTTGGTCTAATTTATATCAGATTACTTTATGGTTAATATTGTGGTGGAAACCTATCAATGGACTGCTCATTCTTTCTAAGATGTTCTTTGCAGGTTTGTCTATACTGGAATTTGGTTTGTCATTTCTATTGATTATTACTTTTATTAGTTTTTGCTAATGCATATAATAAACATGTTGCAATAGGGGTCTCTTTGTTTGCAGCCATTGGTTTTCTTCTCTATGGTGGAAGGTAGTTTATCTGTATTCATATCTGACTCACTTTGATGTAATTTGACATGAAATTATTGTGTTTTAATTATTACATGCTCCCATTGAGTTGGGAATTTTGTTTTTGAAGAGAAAAATGAACTAGAAAAACAACTCATTGAAGTAGCAGAATAAAATTATGTCTTGGTTTTTGCACATACTTTATATTGGTGTCCATTTGTATTGAGATCAAGGTCCAATCTTGTAGTGAAAATTCTGTTGTAATTCCCAATAGCATGTAAAATTTAACTTCATAAGCTGTTGGTGTGGGTATGGTAGGACTCTTTATCCAAATTCAGAAGTATATACTGATCTTTACCATGTTTGAGATCTTATTTGCACGTGAGTTATTTTCAATTCCTAGATTCAACTGTTCCTTTGTGTCTTGATTGATCTTCTCATAAGATGGATTTTAAGGTTGAATTAGACTTAAAAACCATCTTATAAGGTAACATTTGCACCTTTTTATATACTATAATTTGACCATATTTATAGTTGATGAGAGATTTGCAGTACACTGTCATGCTGAGGATTTAACATCTTGAGTGTGGGAATAAAAGGGGTCCTATAGCGGATGACATGATATGTCCAACAAACATCACTATAATAGATTCTGATATCATCTTAAAAGGTGGACTTTATGCCATACTTACAAATCCGGTTTGTAAAGTAAGGTTTATGCTTACCTTAGTTAATCATATCTTAGTTGATATGAAATATCTAAAAAATCTTTTCTTTATTTGGGATCTGGTCTTTGAAATTTCTGATAGGTGTGGGGTACTGGTTCTGTGAGGTGGTAGGAATATAAATATAACCAAGATATCCATCAAGATGGATAAAAGGGATAATAATAATTGTAGTGTTCTATAATTCTAATGTGTAATGACATGATGTTTGTCATATGATGTGTTGTTTAGAATATTAAATATCAGTACAGTAACTTGTGGGGAATTGTTTCCGTACGTGCTGTAGTCCCTGTAAGCACAGTGTCTTGTGATATTTACTGTGTTCTGAGTTTGTTGTGCAATGTATGGATGTGGATATTCCCTTAAACACTCTTATCTAGAAAACCCAAGTTACAATAATAACTAGTTAAAAACAACTAAAGCCTTTTTTTTTTTAGTTTAGACAGATGAAATTATGCCATTTTTTTCAATTCAATACCAAGTGTTTAGGAAGACTGTTAGTTTAGATCTGTCCTTTTAAATGGTTTCACCAATTGTTTTACTCAATATTATTCTGTCTCTAATTATTTGACTGTGATCCATCTGATCAAGCTTTTATTGGCTGGGTTCCCAATGGTTTTCTCATATCATTAAAACCATCTCAGTTGTATCGCACCAAGAATTGTATATGCTTTACACTACAACAAAATATTAGACTCTTTACTTTCACCAAAGGCTTTGAAATTTACTGGCAGGAAAGTGACATCATCAATTACTTGATGCCAACAAGTTGGTATCAAATCATTTTTGTTGATCTCTTGTTGCCACAGTCCTATACAGAAATAGGATTGGGCTGTCTTGAATTTTGATAATAAATGAGAAATAGATTATGGCATTTCCCTTTACCAAGCTACTTAGTGACTGTACCCAACTCCCTGATCAATGCTAGTTGGAAATTCGAATTTAAGGAGCATATTTTTTCAAGGCTATTTGTTTTGTTTCTACTTGTTCACATTTTGGCTTATCTAGTGCTCTATCCATGTTTTCTTAAAAAGAATATATTTTTGAGCTATAGTGGCTTGCTAAATGAATTTGTTTCTCTGTTTACTTGTGTAACTTGCCCTCCTGTTTCTCCATGTCTTGTTCTCTAATGAAATTTCCTCTTGCTTAAAAAATAATTTTTTTAAGCCAGGTAAAGAAACTAAATCTAGCATTTTAAACTTCTGCTTTTAAATTGAAAATTTGATTGTCAGTGTGCACTTATGTTTTTGCATACTATATGTATTACCTTCTTGCTTCCTTTTCTGATTCCTGCAACCTGTTTTTGACGTTTTCCAGACTGTTCTTAATGCTACAACGCTTTCCCGTTGAATCCAAAGGGCGACGTAAGAAGCTGCAAGAGGTATGCATTTTGATGATGAAACATTTTGAAATTCAATCAGCTGTTAAGAAATATACTTATGAAATGTGTTAATATGATTAATTACCTTACGTTTATAAGTATTCTTAGCAATAAAATTGAATAATTTTATTGCTAAGAATACTAAATACATACATATATGTATATATATATATATACATATATATATATATATATATACATATACATATATATGTA
>Ga0214545_1007267_pt1 | contig 18637 bp, 13 predicted proteins | sample CNSS4metaG_FD_160064 | JGI IMG/M metagenome (GOLD analysis project Ga0214545, IMG submission 160064) | Root nodule microbial communities from cowpea collected in UCLA plant growth center, Los Angeles, California, USA - CNSS4 | ecosystem: Host-associated > Plants > Roots > Nodule | place: USA...
ATATATATATATATATATATATATATATATATATATATATATACCATAACAGTAAAACCACAAACTATTTAGAATTATAATTACTTGTATTTCTATTAATTTTTAAAATAAATATATTAACATATTGAATACGTGTCATATTTCTTACGCATGTCATATATATATATATATACCATAAGTGTAAAACCATAAGCTATTTAGAATTATAGTTACTTGTATTTCTATTAGTTCAAAAATATAAAAAATATCAACATTTATTCCATGATACACAGTGAAACACGGCTTACAGTTACCAATAATTATTTCTATAATCAATTTTCAAATATTTTTAAATTTTATTTTATAAATCAGTTTAATGAAATTAGTTAATTTTAAATTTTACTTTTTAACATGTTATTAGAATTATATTCTAAAGCATATCTTAACAAAATTTATTATTTATTAAGTCTATTATTCTATCAGCGATCCAATCACCGTTGAATAACTTATTAATTCTTGTTACATACATGAGATTATTATGTCTTCAATGAAAAATTATGTTAAAAGTCTCCCGATGATTAGAAATTAAGTTATTTTAAATAAGTATAAATTTCATCTTATAAATAAATTTTCTTATAAATAAATGTTGTAAGATTGAATTAGTTTTAAATTTTATTTTTTAATAATAAAAATCACTATGAGATGTAAATTGTTTAGATCTTATAAAACATGTAAAAAAATTCGAGATTCTAATTCTATATTGAAATCTAATCTAAAATTTTCCACACAACCATAATAGAGTTTTTAGATACCAATTCTTACGACCACAGGAGGGTGGCGTGCGATTCTGAGGTAGCAACGGAAGGTATCGGGCAGGTGCAGAACAAAAGAATATGCTACAGCTTGGACATCCTGAACAGTATGTAAAGAAAATAAAATTAAAAGCTTTGAAATAGTGGCAGAAAATTATGCCACGTATGTCATAAAGTAAATGAACAAGGAACAATGTAGCCACACAATAAAATAAATAAAATTTATCCTGAAAAGAACATGAATCAGGAAAGACAGTGTTGTTTTCATGTAACAAAACCAGCAAAATGGCATTAAAAGTTGCTGGTCGAAGTTTATGGTGACATGTGTTTCTCTTTTCTAGTTCCAATATTAAATATCTTATTTTGTGTTGGAAAAAGATAGAGAGGCTTCAATTTTGTGGCATAGGATGTTTCACAGAAAACAATCAATTAATAGAACAGTAGTCCAAGGTTATTACACCTAGTGTTTTGGCCATAGATTCTGTCTCTCAGGTTTTTTTTTTTCTTTTTTTCTTCTAGAGCTCATGGGATCCATGCCTTTTTCAATCATTCAATGCCTTCTTCCCCACACACTTGATTTATCAATCACAAGGATAAGACTTCACAGCCAACCAACCAGGGGTGATATTGTGAAAGAATTTTACTCTGAACATTTGTTCCAATATTGATTCTTAATCTTGGGGAGTTGGGTGCAACAACTTACAATATTTTACTTCTGAAGTTGACATTGAAATGGTTCTATGTTTATTGTTGACTCATGAAATTTGGAATTTCATTTCCTTTCACAAAGGGGTACCTTTCATTTGTATATTTCCTCTACCAATTCTCCAACGTAGTCACGATGACAAATGCTGTGTCCTTAAAGTTTCTTCATACTTATAGAAAAGGCATTGTTAAATGAAATATATAATTTTTCAAATTGTTAAATTATCCACGATAGTCATCCCAAGATAATGATTTCAATGTTCACATTATCAGTTGTAAGAACCTAGGACTGAAAGTAAAAAAAAAAAAAGAAAAAAACAAGTTTAAAAGATTGATTTATCTCATAGCTAAACTTTCTTACTTGGAGAAGAAAATTATATAAGGAATGTTTAGGTAATTAATATTAGGTTTAAATATTCAATTGATTCTCATATTTTTCAAAATTTTCAATTTAATCATCAGATTTTTTTATTGGTCTCAATTAGATTCTTACCGGATAATAATTAGATAATTTTTGTTAGTACTGTATTAATAGTGTTACATATGTAACACGTGTCAGTTCGAGGTTTTTCTTGATTTTTATTTTATTTTATTTTATTTTATAGTTTTTTTAATGGTTACATATCAAGTCAGTACTGTGATATGTGGTAATATTAGTGTGATGGTGCCACATATCACTATTATTAACTTAAATTCAATTTAGTCCCTATATTTATTATTTTAATCTCAATATAGTTCTTATATTTATCATTTTATTAATCTCAATTTAGTCTCATTTTTTTGTTAAAATGAACCAATTTTGTCCCTCTCTAAGTTGATAACAAATTTATTTTTTATATAAATCTTATATTGACATTTTTATGGGTTAATTATGTTTTTGGTGTCTTAACTTTCAGTAAAAATTTGGATTAGTCCCTTTTTTAAACTTTGAACCAAATTAATCCCATATCTTTAAAACTGTATGATTTTAGTACTTTTAACCAAATTTTGTTAAGTTTATTTGACGTTTCAAACACTTTTTAAAGCTAACATTGAAGCAAAAATATTTTTGGTCCATTTGCTTTCAGTGAAAATTGGAATTAGTCCATTTTTGAAACTTTGGACCAATTTACACCCCAATCTTTAAAATTGTGTGGGTTTAATCCTTTGAACCAAATTTTATTAAATTTATTTGATGTTTCAAACACTTTTTAAAGCTAACATTAAAGCGAAAATGTGTCAAACGGTGTAAACAACTCAAAATATTTATATTTCAAATAATTGTATATACAATTATTTGAAATATAAATTTAAATAAATATATATTAAAGTATGATGTAATAAATTTATTTGAAATAGAAGTTTTCTAAAATATAAATTTCAAACAAACTTCAAATAAATTTAAATTTATAGTTTCAAAATAAAATTTAAATAAAGTTGAATGCAAAATATAAATTTAAATATCAATTTTAATAAAATTTCAGTACAATATTTAAATAAAAATTAAATTTGTTCTAAATTTGGAGAGAGACAAAATTGGTTCATTTGATGAAAATAACAAGTATTGGTTCTAAATTGATACTAAGTCAATGACATGGTACTAACAATGGCACGTGACACTATCACTACCACGTCACACTAATACTGCCATGTGGTGCAATGTTGACTAGACACGTTACAATTTTTTTTTTAAAATAAAAAAAATCATGAACTAACACATGTCACATATTTAACGCTATTAGTACATCACTAACGGAAATGATCTAATTGTTATACATTTTAAAAAATAAGGACCAAATTGAGATCAATCAAAATCTGATAGCCGAATTGAGATTTTCAAACAAATACGAGAACCAACAGAACATTTTAACCTTAATATTAACAATTCAAAGGTACACCATATAGTAGTTTTTGGTATAACTTCCAACTAGTTACATTAAATACTTTTTTTAACAACTACATATATTCAATACATATTCTAACAATCCCCTCAAGTTGGAGTATACATGTTGTATTTACCAAGCTTGAAAAAACTTCAATTCTATGTCTCTTTATTGATTTTGTTCACACATATGTAAGTCGATCATTGTATTTGACAAACCCAATACAAATTTCATTGGGCAATTTTTCTTTGGATAAAATGACTATAAAGCTCTATATTTAATCCTCTCATGGAACATTGGATTGGGAGAAATGTGGATAGTAGCTTGATTATTACAATACATCTTCATTTGCTGGATCTCACAAAATTATAATCCTAGAATAAATTTGTTCACCCATACAAGTTTACATGTGAGAGACGTCATTGACTTTAGCACTAGATCGGGTAATCACATTTTGTTTCTTGCTTTTTCAAAAAATAGTGTTTCTACCAAGGAGAAGACAATACCATGTAATGGAATGTCTACCCATAGAAGATCCTACCCAATTAACATCACAATACCTAGAAATTTAGGTATTTCTTTTATCTTTGTACAACAAACCTTGCCCTAGAGCCTTTTTGAGGTATCTTAAGATGCGATTGATAACATTAATTAAATAATTTTGCATAAAGTGACTAACAACACTCATTGCAAAAGATAGACCAAGTCTAGTAATAGTGAGGTAAATAAGTTTCCTAATAAGTCTTCTATATCTCTCTAGATCAAAGAGCGATTCACCTTGATCTGCTATGAAACAAGAGTATTTATGATCAATTATTTAGGAAACAAATTATTTTATGTGCTCTTGATTAACTGTGATTAGTTACACTCAATTGTTATATCTACATATGCTTGAATTATTTCCTTTAGCAAATTCAAATATGAACGTTCAGAAGATTAAATCACATTTTCTAAATCAAGAGTTCTCTATCATAGAAGATGCAACTTAAAATATTTACACAAAGACGTTGCAAGATCTAAGCCTACCTTATATAGAAGGAATAATCAAGCTTTTAAAAGATATATAAAAAGATGAAGTTGAAGATTAAAGAACACACTTTAGTGATTCTTCTTTAAAAATCTTATTTGTATATATTGTGTTCTTATTTGGGTTGAGAGAAAATTTTGTAATTCTTCACATTGTGAAGTTTTCTTGAATGAGTTTTAATTATGCTCTTTTAGAGTGTTTTCTTTGTATTCTTGAGAGTTCTTGCTCTTAGGAAGAGATTAACAAGTTGTAACACGGAGAAGTTTATGTACTTGTTGTGACTAGGAGAGGTTGGTGTACTCATTGTAATTGTTTGTTGATCTAGTACAAAATCTTCTATCTACTGATCCTTGTGAACTAGACAATCTAGGCTAATGTTGTGCAAGAAAGAATTTATAGGCTCCATTTAACCCATCCTCCCCACACCTTCTAGAGCCCTATTGTTCTATAAAAAATCGGGAGGTTTCTCAATATAAATCTCCTTTTTTAGTTCACCATGAAGGAAAGCATTTGTTATATCTAATTGATGGAGAGACCAATGATGTATACTTACCATGAAAAAGAAGATGCATAATAGTCATTTTTTTCTACAAGAAAGAACATATTGCCATAATCAAGGCCATAGATTTGTATATCCTTTGGCCACCATCTAGCTTTGAGGCACTCAAATTACCATTTGGACCAAATTTAATAGGCTAAGTCTAATGATAACCAATAACCTTGTGTCTAGGTAGAAGAGGAACTATGTCCTATGTACCATTACGTTCAAGAGCTTACATTTCATTAATCAAGGTTTGTCGTTTTCCAAGATGATCAAGTGTATATTTCACACTTTTAGGAATGGTAATGGAAGATACACAGGAGATAAAAAAAATAGGTAGGGGACAAACACTGATAGCTTAGAAAATTGTAAATATGATGAGGATTGCATGTATAATGAGTACCTTTTTGATTGATAATAGGCTAATTTGAATCTTCATTATTAGGAGATGTAGCATTGAATGACAATGGTGAAGGATTTGATGAGGATGACTCACCATGCGACATTGGATCAATCATTGGAGTTGGTTGTTGAGAAGTGATAAGAAGATGAGGAGATGGTCGAGGTGAATTGAGATTATGAGAAGAATTTTAATTATTTGGAAATGTTGGAAGTGTTAGGAGTAGGATACACAAAGGTCTCACCTAAAGGCATAGGCAAGACCTATTAGACATAGTTAAATTCTTGGAAGCGATGAAATGAGTTTCTTCGAAAAAGGTAATACTTATAGACATGCAATATCTTGTAGTTTCAAGTGAATAACATCAATACCCTTCTTGAAGATGATAATATCCTACAAAGACATATTAAATAGTTCAGGCTGAAAGTTTATCTAAACTTGGAGACATATCATGTACAAAACACAATAACCAAAAACTTGAGGAGAAAGGTGAAATAAAGGTTCATTTGGAAATATAATGCAATATGAAACTTTATTATCCAAAGTAGAAGAGGACATTTTATTTATAAGATGACAAGTAATAAGAATGACATCGCCCTAGTAATGGAAATGTTCATTGGCACCAAGAAGTAAAGTATGAACAATTTTAACTAAGTGTTTATTTTGTCATTGCTATATCATTTTGTTAAGGTGTATAAGAAGATGTGAACTACTGTTAAGTGTTGCGTGAGTTTAAAACAATGGAAAAATTAGAAAGAAAAGTATTTTTTGGCATTGTCACTCCTTAAGATCGCGATCACCTGACTAAATTGGTTCTTGATTTCTTAAGGAATGACACAAAGATATCCAAAAGATTTAATCAATCTTTCATTAATTAAACTCAAGTATAACAAGAATATTCATCAATAAAAGTGACAAAATAACAAAACCCAAAAGATGAGACTAAATGATAAAGGTTTGATCCCTACCAAGTATGATGACCCATGGCACATGCTTAGAAGAAATGGAGTTCCTTGATCCTTTCCTTTACTTTTATTTTCTTTAGTTTGAATTCCATTAAGTTGGCTTGGTTGACTATTTTTAAGTTGACTTATTGACCCTGACTTTGGGTTGATTTGTTGACTCAAAAGATTAACTTAACCTAAAGCTAACATGCTAAACTACCTTTATTTGTCTTGTAGGATAATCAAGGAGGTGGCGCACAAAGTAGACAAGTGCACATGAAGACAAACCCATGTGGAGGAGAGAGATATGACAAAGCTTTCTAGAAACGTCTAGAAAGGATGACCACATGCCTTGGCAACCAAGAAAGTCTAGAAACATCTAGAAGGAGCATCCACCTTGCCTTGGCCAAGAAGGCTTCTAGAGTGTGTTCATGTGCTCATTTATTGACCTACTTTCTAGATACTAGTTTTGTTATTTGTGATGTAACCCTTTTGAGATTATTTGTTTTTGTAAGAGTCCCTTAGACACCCCTATTTAATGGGACCTCTAATACTTGTAAAAGTGGTTGGACATTTTGGAAAATTAAACACCTTTGTGTATGAACTATTTGTGAGAGTTTCCTCCCTAGGGAATGAATACTTTTAAGTCTTATCTTGCATAGCAAGTGGCGACACACATCCACTCATCTTCAAGGTTGTCATGGCTTCTAGCCTAGCCTTGTAATGGCATGCTTCTCAAATTTTTACCATTCCTTTCCTTTTCCATTTTATGTTTTCTTCTTCCTTTAATTGTTCTCGCTTTTCTATGGTTTATGCGCATTTCATTTCCTTTTTGTTTTGAATCAATCCATCATTTTCTTCTCTTGAGCTTTGTGAAAGGAACCTTTATATCTAGATAGCATGCTATCTTAATACCCAATGGGGATTTCACTTAGCTTTCTTAATCAACTCACACCATATTCAATAATCTTAAAAAATATCAAGATAATCCTACATCACTAAATTTGGACTCCAAATATCATAATGAATTATAGAGAACCTTCTTCTCTTGAGCTTTGTGAAAGAAACATTCATATCTAGATAGCATGCTATGTTAATGTCTTGTAGGGATTTTACTTAACTTTCTTAATCAACTAACACCATATTCAATAATCTTAAAAAGGATCAAGATAATCCTACATCACTAAATTTGGACTCCAAATATCATAATGAATTATAGAGAAGACAAAGTTGTATTTTTTATTCATTATTTTTGGAAAACAAGATTAAATACTTTTCCTAATTGACATGACTCACATTCTCAAACTTTGAGTTTGCTAAGTTTGATAATCATTATTTTTAAATTTTGATAAATGTGGCTGACCCAAGCAATCATGTATAAACTTAGAAAATGGGCATGTTAAAAAAGATATTGACAATTTAGTGCATTGATAATAGATTCTCCTATATTCACGTCCTTCGTTAATCACTCGACTTGTACTACGCTCTTGTATAACAAAACGAATACTTAAAATTAGGAAAAAAGGACATCTAGAAACAAAAGGAACATACATTAAATATTTGAGAAGTAACTTTGGAAGCATTACCATAAATATGATTAGAAGAACTTAAGTCAATTATCCATAGACTTTGACATTCCAATATTTGAGAGTGCAAACTTTTGACAAAGTGACAAAAGTTGTGCTTGGTTGTCATACTTTAAACTAAGATGTTTTTCATTAGAAAAATGTGATTCAACTTTATTAGATTGGAAAATGTTTGTTGTCTTGCTAAGAAAACCATGTAAAACCATGTAAGGAGAAACATCTATTGTGTGTGACCAAATCTCTTACAAAAGGAGCATTAAGGATATTTGCATCCATTTTAAGAAAAGGAAAACATTTGAAGGAAGAATTCAGCAGCAATCAAAATTACAGCAACAATTTACTCTCCACAGCTAGTGCCAACTATAAAAGGCAACAAACAATGGTGGAGGAAGAGTATGAGAGAGAGAGGAGAGAGGAGCCTTTCAACTAAAGTTGAAATTGAAGAAACAAGGGTAGCAACAAGGAAGAAAAGGTCTGGCGAGCCTTGGGGAGATGACGTAGAGTTGTTTTGGTGAGAAAAAGGTGGCTGGCACCTACTAATGGTGATCAATTGGTGATGGCCATCAACAGGCAACAGACAATGGCCCGCAGATGATTGACAACGACGATGGAGGATACTGGTGGATGACAATGGACTACTACAAAACTAGCATACTGGGATCAACTCGCTCTAATACCAACTTAAGACTAAAATATAGAGAAAGAAAGAGCTTAAGCAATTGGTTATCTCTAAGTTGGTCTTTTGTTTAGAAAAAAAATACATCATAGTATAACTTTCCAATACTACGGCTAACTATCTATATTAAATACTTGTTCTAAGAACTACATATGTTCAATACATATATAAAACCATCACAATTGATTGTTTAGATACATCAAATCAAATAATAGTACACTTATGAGAACATGCATGTGTCAACTGCAAATCTCATCTCACCTTCAACCCATTGAAAGTAATACTAGTGGAGCTCCCAGAACTTTCCAAGCCACTTCTAGGAAATCAACTCAAGCAAACCATTACAATGCTCTCTAATCTTCTCACATCCTCTCTAAGAGTTAAATAAACTGAAATAAACATTGGCTAAAAGGTCTAAATTCACAAGAATCATTGGTTGCAATCTCTGTTGATAGATCACGTCATTGAGTGCAAACAGTTTCGCCCCTGGAAGATAAAATAAAGACGTGCATACAATGCCAACATAAACTTGGTTCGTGTTCAAGGATTTTGCTGTAAGACAGAAGATAAAAACAAAGTGCAAAGTGCTTGTGGCAGCAACCAATAGATTTATTTGAATTTAAATTAGATTACACTGAGCAAATTTTGCACCATACCTTTCATCTTCTGTTCCTACAATAATCCTCGTAATTGTTTAAGACTTGTTACACCGTGTACCCGGGACTAAATGGCGCTACTCAGGAGACAAATCAAGCGCAAAATGCTTCTGGCAGCAACTCAAGGATTTATTTGAATTTATGGCTCTCAGCCAGTGTTTACAGTTACACGCAATTTATGAGTGAAGTCAATAACTCAAGCATGATTAAATTTACACTAACAGACTCGGATGGGTCCTAAAACACATGCTCTTTCACAAGACTGACAACTCAGGATGGGAAAATTTTCCAAGCTGAAAATTGTCTTAGACAGGGACTGGTGTGGCTTCATCAAGAGCAAGGACTCCAGGAAGCTCTTTGCCTTCCAATAACTCCAAACTGGCACCACCACCAGTAGATATGTGGCTCATGACATTGGCAACTCCAACTTTCTCTACAGCTGCAACAGAATCTCCTCCTCCAATAATCGTGGTGACCCCCTGTTGACTGAGGTCAGCTAGCTTCTTGGCAATAGCCTGAAAGAAGGGTACAAAATGTAAATTATGTACAGTGCACACATTTATTAGCCAAACAGAATAAATTATTCTGTAAACCGACATTTGAATCACTCCTAATCGAACACATTATTTTCATAAATGAAAAGCATATAGTTTACGGAGATGTACAAGTCACATCACGAAAACTAACTCCTACTGTGTATTACTGAGAGTATACGCATCAATTTGAATGGACATTGTTTATATTTACAGCAAACATGCTTGCTTTAAAATTTATTTTGAACAGAGCTCGTTATGAGTGTGTTCTCGCATACCTCTGTCCCAACAGCAAACTTGTCAAATTCAAACACTCCCATTGGTCCATTCCATATGATGGTTTTGGTTGTACCCAATGCTTCACTGAATGATTTAACAGAATCTGGACCAATATCCAATCCCATCCAGCCATCAGGGATGGCAGATGCTGGCACGACCTAAAAGGTTAACGAAGAATTTAAGTGCTAGTTGCAAATGATTCAGATTGAATAAAGAATAATATTACAAGTGTTTGCAATATTATTAATATTTTATGTGATTTAACTTACTTTGACCCATATCTTTAGCTAAAGAAGCTTAGAAACCAGAAAACAAACCTTGCTGTTTGCATCGGGAGCAAATTTGTCTGCAATCACCACATCACTTGGTAACAAGAGAGACACCCCCTTTTCCTTGGCTTTTGCAAGTAGTGATGTAGCAAGATCCAATTTATCTTCCTCTACAAGGGAAGAACCCACTGAAAGACCTTGTGCCTTGTAAAATGTGAAGATCATTCCTCCACCAAGAAGAAGGATGTCAACCTTTTCTAAAAGTGACTCAATCACTCCAATTTTAGATGACACCTTGGAACCACCAACAATGGCAGCAAATGGTCTTTTTGGGCTTGATACTGCCCCAACAAGGTAATCAAGTTCCTAAAAAATGAACAATGAACGTGAAAATAGTTATTACATGTTTTGATCAAATATACATACAAATTAAAAAAAAAAAAAATCAACAAAATCTTTTCCTAGTAGACTAATTGACATTTTAGATAAAGTTTCATTTTACATAAAGTGATAAAACTTATTAATTCTATAAGATCATTCACAATGAAAATGGTGGTAATGTGGCATTGAGACTTTCAGGAGCTTTAGTTTTGCAGAATTTGAGTTAGCTAAAGGCGAAGTGATAAACACACCTTTTGCAAAAGATAACCAGCAACAGATGGCTTCAAGTATTTAGTAACCCCCTCTGTTGATGCATGTGCCCTATGAGCAGTACCAAAAGCATCATTCACAAACAGATCTGCTAGAGAGGCAAGCTTTTTTGCATGCTCAGGATCATTCTTTTCTTCCTCCTTGTAAAACCTCACATTTTCTAGAAGAAGAACACCTCCTTCTGGAAGAGAAGCCACCAACTTTTCCACTTCTGGACCAATACTATCATCAGCCTTGACAATCTGCAAATTATCCAAATAAAAAACACAAGTAAAAAACATTTTCATAATCACCAGGAAAATTACAACACTCAAAAGATCTCTTAATACATAATCCACAATGATCAATACATAAACATACCGGGAAACCAAGGAGTTCAGAAATCCGGGGTACAAGAGGTGCCAAGCTGTATTTGGGAGTGACACCCTTCGGTCGCCCCTGAAAATTACATAAAAAATTGCAACAATTCAACTTACAAGTTCAACCATAATAGTACGCACAAATGTACTCTTATACTTGCATCAAGACAGCCTACATCTTCATTACAAAACTATAACAAAATCGAATTTTCAAACAATCCCGACATTTATTCTGACAACAAATTTCACATCTGAGACAAGAATTTGGATTATTCTACTAATTGAAGCAGCCTTTCTCTCCTAATATTTTTTAAGAAAATAACAACATTCATAAGCACAGATCCAAAACTCAAAGCATATAATTAAACTTCAAAATTATTAAATATGACAAGGCAAATACACCATAGTTGGCAATAATTAAAAAATCCACGAATCCAACTTTAATCTACATACCGAGTTGCTTAAAAACTGATTTTAGTAAAAAATTCAGAAACAAAAAGCTCTTTGAAGTAAATAAATCACTTAAATTCCCTCAAAGATGAGCACAACAAGGCTATAACTTGCAGTGACAATTCCCTCACAATTATTGATATAGTTGGAAATTGGAGACAACTTGATGAATGCCTCATCAAAGATTATGAAAAATGGACCGTTTCCAACAATTTGTAAACAATTATTTAAAAAATAGAAAATGCGAGAGGAGATCGAAAGATAAACATGTTACAATCACAAATGCTTGAATTAACAATTCAAACATAAGAACTCACTGAACATAAGCTTCAATTCAATATGAGTCTAAACTATTACAAAAGTTACCATAAACCTATTTATACTATGAACCAAGACTACTCAGTTCATCCACTACTTAGAGTCATCCAATAAGTAATGCCGGTAGAAAGTCTCTAATTCCAAAAATGTAAAAACGAATACAAAACACAAAATTATTATTCCAGTCTAAAGTCTTCTATTTCTATCCTTCATTCATGCACTCATCCCAAATGCAGCTGCAATCAAGGACACGGAGACACCAAAAAACCTTAAGGAGACCGAAATTGCATACTGCTTTTTAAAACCTGGGAGCAAATATACAACATGGTCCGAGATGCTACTTTAGTTATTAAAAATTTTGGTTACATAGAAGTAGCTTCCGTACTGTATTGCTAGAACTTCACGAAAAGAGTAGCACAATACCCTTGTCACCCCGATCTAGATGGAACTCGAATTCTCTAATTCTAACTGAATAACACGGCAAAAGTAAAAAAATGAGCAAAAATTTTCCGATAATCATTCAATTCTGATAACTTCTCACTATAGGAGAATAAAGTCAGATGAGTAAAATAAGAATACAAGCCATGCCCGAAGTGAACGTAGGAAAGAGAGAAGACAAACCAAGTGGCTAGAGAGGATGACTTTGGCGCCGTTTTCGACGAGGTATTTGATGGTGGGAATGGCGGCGCGGATTCTGGTGTCGTCAGTGATGTTCTGGTTGTCGTCGAGCGGGACGTTGAGGTCTGCCCTCACGAACACCTTCTTTCCTTTCAAGTCCGCAGCAGTCAGGTCGCCCACGCTCTTCTTCGCCATCGAAACCACCCCTCTCCTGCCCTTCCCAACCCTCACCGCCGCCACCCGCGCCGCCACATTCGCCGCCAGCAGCGGGTCGGCCGCCCTGAACCCCAGGTGGCGCGTGAGCGGGCGGACGCGGAGGGAGGAGGAGAGCTGCACGCGCGAGGAAGAGGAGGCGGAGGCGGCGGAGTGGAGCAGAGAGAAAGTGGTGGGGGCTGCGGCTGAGGCCATTGCAGAGGGAGAGAAAGAGAGTGTTTGATTTGAGTGAGTTTGAGGAAAAACGAGTGCGAATGAAGAGGTTTGGTGATATAGTATTTGGCGAAGGGAGAGAGACGAAAGATGTGGACGTGAAGTACAAAGGAACGATTGGGTGTGGTGAGAGGATTTTGGATTTCTCTTATCGTTCAGGAGAGGTTCAAGATCTTCCTTGCTTTTTCACTCTTTTTTTATTCCACCCACTTCCTACTTAAAACACCACCATGAATTTGTCTTTGCAAATTGTTGTGCTTAAATATTTTAGTTTATTTGTGCTAATGTCATCAATGAAGACAAAAGTGCATTTTTGCACTCTATTTTTTGAAGTTTGATTTCAAGTTTAAATTAATTATTTTGGTTTGCTATAAAATATAGGTTATATTTTATTTGTTTTTGTTTATTTTTAACTTTGTTAACTTAGTGCATTTTAAACCTTTTGGGAATCATGCAAATGAACAATAAAGCATTATTTTCTCTAAGACCACATTGCAATGGGATTTTCTTTTTTTAAATACTTAATCACAAGCATCATAGTATAGATTAAAAAGAAAAAAAAAAGAAAAATGATATGTTAACAATCATTTTCTTACTACTTCTCTTATTACCTGTCGTGTTATGTCATATGATAATTCATTTTGTATTTTTATTTTCTTTAATGCAAATGCACGGGAAATAGATGAATCAAAAGTGTGAAGTGATTCATTTGAAAGAAAGCTTAGGTTAAGTGCAGAACCTCTTTGCCTTCTCTTGTACCCTCTCCAAATATTTTTCTTTCCTTCTTCCAACCTTATTTCATCGCATCGCACCATTCACATAGTTGTTTTGTTCTTCTTCAATAATGTGAATTTTCATCTCCTTTGTTTCATTGTTATTAATTCGTAGCGGGTGAGGAGAAATTTTTGAAAATTTGGATTTAGGTTTGATGTATTTTAGATTTTTGTTAGTTTTTTTTTTTGTTCATTAAATTATTTTTTGTTTGATACAAACAAAAAATACTCAATTTCTAATCTCCAACAAAACATTACCTTCCAAGATCTTCATCTCAATATTTTTTAAAAGCAATTAATTGCCTTTGTGAGCTCATTAGGAATTCTAACGATATTTATGTCATCTATATAAATAACAATTATGGAAAATTCATTTTCTAATATTTTCATAATACAAGGACAAATAGGATCATTTTTATACCCTTCATTTAACAAGTACTCACTAAGACCATTATACCACATATGTTCTAATTGTTTTAAAATAAAGGGACTTATTCAATTTTATTGAATAATCCTCTTTAGAACTTTCCATGTTGGGAAAATGACATCCTTGAGGGATTTTTCATATAAATATCATTCTCAAGATAATTGAATAAATAGACTGTAACATTATCCCCTAGATGTAAATACAAACCTTCTTGTGCAACTAGAATCAAATATTGAAATGTTATTGCATCCAATACTAGTGAATGTGTCTCTTCACAAACCAATACGAGGTTTTTGTGCAAAAACCTTGAAAAACTAACCATGCTTTGTGTCTAAATATTTCATCCAACTGGTTTTACACCCTCAGGTGTGTAAACTACAAGTTCAAAAACCAAACCATTCGTTTGGCCAATCATTTATTTGTCGACCATAGAAAATCCACCATAAATTAAATTATAATAAAAATCTAATTATGCTTTTATTATTACATTTTTTCATTTTGGCTAATCATTTATTTTTCAACCATAGAAAATCCACCATAAATTAAATTATAATAAAAATAAATTAAAAACTTCATCACATAGACTTCTTTTGCCGTTTTATATATAAAAAGAATATATTTCTTAACACTCTCATCACCAATTGAGGTGATCAATGTTTCCATCTAGTTTAGCAAAGAAAACAACAATATTAAGTGGCATCCTTTTGGTCATAATCAAAATCATTGTCATAATAAGCAAAATGTGTTTCTATGTTATTTTCGTTATTTCTTAAGATGCTTTAGTGTACGACAAATATAACTTAAATGACCTTTACCACTCCAATGATAATTTATATTTTCATCTTATTTAACATTATTTTCACCATTTTTGTATTATTGTTCTATTTTTGATGATAAAATATCTCTTTGAACTTTTCTTTATTACCATGTCCACAATCATAATCACTAGTATGACCATTACGAGGACCAAGGCCATGACCATGACGATGAAAATATGAGTCCGATCTTGTTGCATTTATTTTTGGGAATGAAGCAGAACTATTTGTGAAATCCCTTTTTCATGATTTTGTGATTATGTTGTTACAGGAGCAAATTAGTTGCTCAGATGCTTTATTATTTCTTTAGTGACATCATTAAAGGGCAAAATTCAAATTTTACAAGATTTGACATGTTTAAAACTAGCACATATAATAATAATAATAATGATAATATTTCATGTATGAAACTATAAAATTCAAATAACAATATTAAATGTTAGAAAAAAATAATCAAATATAAATAATAATAATAATAATAATCATCATCATCATCATCATAAGAAAATAATAATAATAATAAGACAGAGATGAAAAATTAATAAAGTTAAATAATTCTTATAACATAAAATACTCTCACTAGTGCTCAGTTGGTTAGAGCATCGTGTTGATAATTTGTTATAAAATAAAAGCTAATAATAGAGAGAATGATTTGGAACAACTTTTGTGTGTGTCTTATTACTAATAGGAAGAATCTTATTTATAAATACAAGATATAACTCAGAAAATAAGAAAGGATGTGGAACAACTTTGGTTTGTGTCTTACTACTAATAGAAAGAATCCTATTTATAAATATAAGATGTAACTCATAAAAGATACAAATAAATAAAATAGTTAATACAAATATTTAAATCTCACTAAGAGATACATACGAGTAATTGAAGCAAATCAATCAATCATACACTACAACAAAAATCACTTAGAACAACTGCATAAAATTGTGATTTAAACTCTAAAAATGGTGGTCTAAAGATTAGACCACAATTTTTTAGGCGTGGTAAAGGTGAATATAGCTATAGGTAATATCCAACGATTTTTAGTACGATAATACTTTTAAAATAATTGCTTAAAATCTTCACAATGGACAATATTTTTTCAGGTTGATTTTAGACCTCACCTATATTTTTATACCATATTTTTACTGGTTTTGCCCATATAGTTTAAAGCAATAATTATATAATCATGGGTTTTCATGATATTTATATAACATTTATAAAAATGTTGTTTATTATATGTTTAGGTCACATTTATTTAGCTGTTGTCTAATTTAGTGTGGTCTAAACTACAAAATTTTGTAGTGATATTAGTAATGAGTAATTGTATTAAATCTATGGATGATCATTAATTCATAACAAGGTAAGTTTTAAGTATTTTTTTACAAAATAACACGTCATTTAATGTTAATATTAATATATAGTAAAATATAAAATTAAATGTAATACAGAATAAAAAAATTATTAAGATTTTTTTCCTTTTTTTTTCTCTCCTTACCTCTTGATTTACATTCCCTTTTTGTTGAAAAGAAATGAAGTTAAAAGACAAATTGGTTATTTTTGCTCTCATTTCTTGCATTTTATGTTCCATTTTGGATAACAAAAAAAATATAACTTTTTTTTATTCCATTTGATACTGATATATTAGTTTCGTTTTTTTTTTTATCTCAAGAGTCCTTTGTATAGTAAGTTTTAAGAACATAAAAGAAAAGGTTAACTATTATGTTTTTTCATGACCTATTTTTAATATGACTTGATTATCATAGATTTTTTTTAATAATTACGTTCCTCACTATTAGATTCTCAAGTTTATTTTTTATTATTGAAGTTACTTTCAAATAAGTATATTTATGAAGAATAAAATAATAGATTCATTTATTAAAAGTGATAAAAAAGAAGTTATGAAGATAAAAACAACACAAACTTAATTTTTTCACTTATTCTAAGCATGATGCTAATGATATAATTGTTTATTTTTGTTTTATCCATGACAAATATTAAAATATAAATTTTGAATGTATTATTTTTGTTTTCATAAAATTATTGGTTAAGTTTTAAGACTCGTGAAAAGTGAGGTTATTTAGATTGATGGGAAAAGAATGAAAAGTGAATGGATAGTCGATAAAAGATTGATATAATAATTTTTTTATTTAATTTAAAAAAATTAAAATATTTTTTTTAAAAACAAATTGATATAAAAATTATTTGTAAATTATTAATTAGAATGAAAACAAGTTTTTTTTAAAAAAATATATTAAAGTAAACTGTTCCTGCGGAGAATAAATAAGAGATGTAAGACATAAACGTTACCTTACCTCAATCAGCAATCTCCTTAGTAGGCTTCCTTCCGGCTGGCATATACTATTTGTTGGTATCTCGGTTTGGACCTGAGAGGGGTTACCTGCGGAGAAGACTCCGACGCTCAAGTCAGCAAAGAACTCTCAAAAAGTCAAATCTTGTGATTAAGGGATTAATGAATGCGTACCTTTAATTGCTGGGGTCCATGCATATTTATAGATTATTAATTATGTCTGGCCACGTCATAGGTTGGGCCCTTGTTTGGGCCGTAGGTAGGCCTAGGCCTTAGCCCAGGCCCCTTAGTTCGATTATCGTGGGCCCTAGGGGTTTTGCTGGTGATGCTCTGAATTTGTCAAGTTCTCGCTTAATTTTCTTAAGTTAGTGGCTTAGGCCGGTTGCTCTTTAGCGGCTTAGGCCGGTTACTCTTATTCGCTCAGCATATTTATGGTGATTATTTGCGTTCTTGGGAGTTATGTAAACGGATTTTATGGCTATAGTCAGGCTAAGTTGCCTAGGTGTAGTACACCAGTCCCCCAATCTTTGCCGGTGTATCTATATCGGCAAAGGATGAGAAGTATTGGTGTGTTTTTTGTTAGGCCGGCTAGGTGTAGTACACCAGTTCCCCAGCCTTTAAGTGTGATCAACAGTGTTAAGGCTTTGAATCTGAATAGGTTTGTGGTAGGTGGAGGGGTGGCAGATGTCAGAGGTCTATTCAAAGGGGTTTTGCGCCGTCATTTTAAGGTTGGTGACCCTTGGTGTGCGTTGTGATGCTTTGTATGGCTTATGACTTTTGGCAGGAAGAAGTTGTACCGTTTGGGAATCATGTTTATAAATGAGGGTGTTGTTGAAAGTGTACTCATGTTGCTTCATTTGTAAGAAATCTGAGATCAATTATTTGTGTGCGTTAGAGTAGTCTGATATCTTCCTTATTGATATCGCTGTCGTTAGGCGATCAAATTACCACTACTTTAGCAACTTCAGTATTGCCAGTTTGTAGTGAAGAAAATAGTTAGGGTTAAGATAACCTTGAGTCGTCTCACAACGAATACGGAATTGATCTCAAATATTTGATTCTCAAAAATGCAATTAAAACTAGCAACTACAAAAATAGAGGGGTTTTGATATGCAAAGAAAATGACACGAAAGATTGTAAACACAGTAATAGTAAATAGGTCAATTCCACTGCTTTTTCTAAATAAGATTCTTCATTGGTTATCTAGAGATTATTGTTAAATTAAT
>Ga0214545_1007270_pt1:0-17500 | contig 18632 bp, 5 predicted proteins | sample CNSS4metaG_FD_160064 | JGI IMG/M metagenome (GOLD analysis project Ga0214545, IMG submission 160064) | Root nodule microbial communities from cowpea collected in UCLA plant growth center, Los Angeles, California, USA - CNSS4 | ecosystem: Host-associated > Plants > Roots > Nodule | place...
ATATTATATTATGATTCTCGACTCCAATTTAAAAACTAACTTCATATTTCATTGAGGCAAAAATTTTTCATAAAAATGAAGTCAAATTTGAATAATACTTTATAAACATTAGTCTAATTATTTTCCCTAACTTTCAAGATAGTAGTTTAGAACATAAATTAAAAAATGGCAAGATAAAAAAAAAAAGCATTTTAAACTAACATAGTATTATGAAATAAATGCATAATGATCGAACTTTAATTTCAATATAAAAATTTAGAAAAGTTTAAGTATTATAAAGCTTTAAACTATATCAATTCATTTGCAATCACTAACCAACATTCTTACCCATGAACTACGTCAAGAAGAATCTGAGCTTTAAAAGTTCAGATGCTCAATTCTCCAATTAACAAAACTGATAAAATTCGTAGATGACAAAATGTGATCTATTATTTTCCACATATCACGAAAAATAAAATTCAACAACGTAATATAGACGTGAAAAACTGGGCCATGTTTCTCGTGATTGGAATAAACTAGAGAGTATTGTAATTCCATCTAATCCAACCCCATGTTCATTAAAATCAACGGAATTTTATTAAGATCAGACATGTAGGAAAATTCTAAAATGATTTTATGCTATCTCTTCATACAAACACAAACTTGCCAATAATTGAAGCTCCATTTTACATGCTAAGCTGCCAAGAAAGTCGTGAGACAAGAAATGTCTTGGAAAGTGAATGCAATAATGGCAACGTTGTTTTTCTTTGTTTTCTGGTTGGATAATTAATTCCATGAAAATGAGGAACAAAGAGAGAAAAGAAAAGAAAAGAAAAGTGGTACCTGAGCTGAGGAAGACGCGGTTTACTTTGACTCTAGCTTCACCCATCTTACACTCTCTCACTCAACTTTTCCTCTCACCGTTCGTTGGAACATCATCAAGCACTAATATAAGGTTTAATTCTACTTATATATTCTCTGGTTTTTGGTCATTTGTTATTTTGATGCACTATTACATTAATATATTCAAATTGACGGTTGTGTATTTTTCTCAAACATTTAATGTTACGACAATGAATTAATCAACATTACATAATAAAAATTGTGGAAAAATCAAATTAAAAACCAAAAATTGCAAATTAAAATTGTCTTAAAATTATAATTAAACCTAGTTAATATCTTATCTGGATCCAATAGTCTTGCATATACGTTGTATGACTGTGCTAACTTAGAAAGTAACATTTAAGAACACTTTTGATGACATTTCTCGCAAATCGCATTGGAAGATAATACCTGGAAAACAAAGGGTCCATTAGCTATCATTAGCCGGTTTCCTTCTTCAGCCTTTGTTTTTAGTTCATTTTTGTATCTTTCTCAGTAGACTTCGATGAGAATTTCCCATGTTCCTTTCCTTTTCATCATATTATGCTACTACTTCTGGATACATCACACTGTTTATTTCACCGTGGTTTCTGGTCAAATTGTGGAAGATCAACAACAGTCATTGCTACAATTGAAGAACAGCCTCAGATTCGAGCAAGAAAAATCTCACAAACTTGTGTTCTGGAATTCAAGCACAAATTGCTGTAAGTGGACAGGTGTAACCTGTGATCAGGAGGGACATGTTATTGGCCTTGACCTGAATGGAGAATCAATCAATGGTGGATTTGACAATTCAAGTACTCTTTTCAACCTGCAGAGTCTCCGGATACTGAATTTGTCTGTTAATAACTTTAGTTCTCAGATACCATCTGGATTCAGCAAGTTGAAGAACTTAACATATCTGAATTTGTCTCATGCTGGTTTTGTGGGGCAGATTCCAATAGATATTTCTTCCCTCGCAAGGTTGGTTACTCTTGATATCTCTTCTCTTTCCTTTCTATATAAGCAACCGCTGAAACTTGAAAGCTTAAATCTACATATGCTTGTCCAAAACTTCACCATGATTAGACAATTGTATATGGATGGTGTTAGTGTATCAGCTGAGGGAAAAGAATGGATCAATGCTTTGTTGCAGCTACCTACCCTGCAGGAGCTGAGCATGTCAAACTGCAATCTCTCAGGACCTCTTGATCCTTCCCTGACAAGACTTCAAAACTTATCAATTATTCGTCTTGATCAAAACAATTTATCATCCCCGGTGCCACAAACCTTTGCTGATTTTCCAAATTTGACAACCCTTCACCTTAGTTCCTGTGAATTGACAGGAATATTTCCAGAGAAGATCTTTCAGGTAGCAACGTTGTCTGACATAGACTTGTCATTCAACTATGATCTTAATGGATCTTTGCCTGAATTACCTCCGAATGGTTCCCTTCAGAAATTAATTGTGAGTCACACAAGGTTCTCAGGAGCATTGCCAGCTTCTATTGGTAATCTTAGGCAGTTATCCGTCTTAGATCTTTCTAATTGCAATTTTAGCGGAACACTACCCCGATCAATGTCAGGACTCAAGGAACTTACTTCTCTGCTTTTTTCGTTTAATAATTTCACTGGTCCAATTCCGTCTTTGAATATGTCCAGGAACCTCACGCATTTAGACTTCTCACACAATTATTTCACAGGTTCAATCACTTATGTTCACTTGGAAGGCCTAAGAAAGCAGGTCCAAATTGATTTTCAGGACAACTTACTTGATGGAAACATTCCTTCTTCTATTTTTGCACTTCCATTGGTACAAAGTATTTATCTCTCCAACAACCATTTCCGCGGGCAGCTTGATGACTTTTCAAATATCTCCTCTTCCATGTTAGAGACTCTTGATTTAAGAAGTAATAATTTAGAAGGCCCCATTCCTCCATCTATTTTTAATCTCACGTCTCTTAAAGTCCTTGAACTGTCATTCAACAAGTTAAATGGCAGAATAAAGCTAGATGTGCTTCAGAAACTTTCAAATCTAACTACACTTGCTCTTTCACACAACAACTTGTCAGTAGACACAAATCTTACAAATGTAGGACTTATATCTTCCTTCCACAATATGAGCAGTTTAGGTTTGGCTTCCTGCTACCTGACAGAGTTCCCTAGTTTCTTGAAAAACCATTCCAGAATAACCACTTTAGACCTCTCAAGTAACCATATTCGAGGATCTATACCAGCATGGATCTGGCAACTTAACTCTCTTGTTCAATTAAATCTTTCTCACAATTTTCTCAGCAGTTTAGAAGGATCTGTGCAGAACACTAGTTCCCATCTGAGCGTCCTTGACCTTCATGATAACCAACTCCAAGGGAAGCTTCAAATATTCCCAGTGCATGCCACTTATTTGGACTATTCAAGTAATAATTTCAGTTTCACTATTCCTACAGATGCTGCTACTCGTCTGTCTTCCATAATTTTTCTGTCTCTATCCAAAAATAATTTATCTGGCAGTATTCCTCAATTTTTGTGCAATAGTTCACAGCTGCTGGTTCTGGATGTTTCCTATAATCATTTCAATGGGATGATTCCAGAGTGCCTAACACAGAGTGGCTCAATTGCAGTCTTAAATCTGCAACATAACAAGTTTAATGGCAGCATTCCAGATAAATTTCCAGTATCTTGTGCTCTGAGGACTCTGGATCTCAATAGTAATCTATTGAAGGGTCCAATTCCCAAATCCCTCGAAAATTGCTCATCATTAGAGGTGTTGGATCTTGGAAACAATGAGGTCGATGATGGATTTCCATACTTCTTAAATTCAATATCCACATTCCGTGTCCTGGTTTTGAGGGGAAACAAATTTCATGGTCACATTCAATGTCCTGATACTAACAGTAGTTGGCCAATGCTTCAAATTTTTGATGTGGCCTTCAACAAATTTAGTGGTTTACTTCCAGGAAAATGTTTCAAAACATGGAAGGCAATGAAGCTTGACGAATATCATGATGCCTCAAAATTAAATCACATAACATCTGCGGTCCTTACATTTGGTGGTATATATTATCAGGACTCTGTGACACTTACAATCAAAGGTTTGCAGTTGGAGTTTGTTAAAGTCCTAAATCTTATTACAGCCGTTGACTTCTCGTCCAACAATTTTAATGGAACAGTACCAGAAGAGCTTATAGATTTTACCGGACTTTATGCTCTCAATTTGTCACATAATGGTTTAACAGGCCAAATCCCTTCATTAGGGAATTTAATTTCACTTGAATCATTGGACCTGTCAAGCAACAATCTTGGAGGAGAAATTCCCTCAAGTATTGCAAATTTAAGTTTCCTCTCATACCTAGACCTTTCCCATAACTTTCTGGAAGGGAAAATCCCTGTAGGTACCCAACTTCAATCATTTGATGCATCTTCCTTTGTTGGTAATGTAGAATTGTGTGGACCTCCTTTGACTAAAATTTGCTCTGATACAAGCAATGGAAAAGAAGAAGCACCTGATGTACATAGAGATTATGCAGATAAATTTGACTGGATTTATGTATTAATTGGAGTGGGTTTTGGGGTAGGAGCAGGAATTGTTGTGGCTCCCTCATTGTTTTTGGAGAGAACGAAAAAATGGAGCAACCGTAAAATTGATAAAGCTCTCATCGTCGTTCTTCCATTGTTTGGTTGGACTTGGATTCCCATTCATGACGATGAAGATAATGATGATGAAGAAGAAGCAGAGAAAGATACTAAGGAAAATAACTCAGACATGGAAGAGGATTGTGATTACAGGGAGATGCAAAATAACTTGGTCCATCAAAGGTTTCGAGGGCGGTACTGTGCCTTCTGTTCCAAGCTTCATATCAGTAACAAGAAGGTTATTCATGATCCAAGGTGTACCTGTTTCCCATCACCTCCCATTTCAACATCAACTTATCTAGATTCATATTCTTCTCATTCACACTCATGATGAAAACATGTGCATTTGTTTCTTTTGTTTTCCCTTTATTCTTTGTTCAGATTCGATACATGTACCTACCTCTCTGGTTGTTCCCTCTATTCTTTGTTCTATTTTGTATGCACATAGAAATTGAACCAACGGGTAGCAAAATACAAAGAGAAAGCAACCATGTACCTCTCTTTTGAGGTAGTTTTGTGGGTACAAGGAAAGTCCTTGAATAATACTTTGCCAATGCACAGTTCTCTCGCTCAGGTTTTTCATCAAACACTTGATACGCGATGGAAAGCTAAAAAATTAAAGAGTTCATAAAATACGGAAAGAAAAGTATGAAAAGCTCCTATTAACCTTGTCGTCTTCTTTATCCTTAAAATACGTTCCAGAAAGTTGAGGGATTTAAATTGTTCTCAACTTTAACTTTTTTATATTGTTCGGTATATAGAACATAAATTAACTTAAAATATATAAAAATCATTCCCAATTTATAAAATAAATATGTATAAAAATATTAAAATTGATTAAAATGAATTTAATTTTAGATTTTTATCTGTTTTTTTTTGTCAACTAAACTGTTTGGTCTGGATTTGAATTAAAATTTAAAAGTTGATCAAAAGGCTTATAATATTTATGTATGATACTATAGATTTAAAATTAATTAATAATTAAGAAACAAGTATGAATAAATGTATCTTATTCACCGTATATACTTACCAAAACATTACAATAAATTTATCGTATAATTTTTAACTATAATATTATATAATTTATTTATGAATATAAAAGAAAGTTAAAATACTATAACAATAATGATATAAAAAATTGTTTTTTATTTTTATTTGACAATTATTTCGTAATATTTAATTATTTAATAATAATAAAAAGCACAAAACTAATCTGAATAAAACTATAAAATATTGATTTGGTAATATGAAAAGGTTTTATAATTTAAAAACGAAACTTTTAACTCGTGATTATGTTCTCATATTCTCGAATACTAGCTTTCCTAAAAGATCTAACGAGCCATGGATGTGGATACACTTTTCTTATTTTTCTTATTTTCCTATTATTGTGTGAATTCTTAATTGTGAAACACAATATTTCAATGTCAAAGCCAAACTATTTGTCTAGTTAGTAGTAGTAGTAGTGCAAGGCTCGCTTGAATTCGTAAGAGAAAAGTTAGAAAAAGTTAGATAGGCTAGAAACTTATGCTTTGGAGATAACTTTTTAATTTGTCCAAATTATCATTTCTCTCTTCTTTTTTCATTGCTTATTGTTTTCTCATACCAACTTCGTTAGAATCTTTGATAGTATAGTTAGGATTTCCACTAATAATTGAATTTGCTTTCATTTCATTGTTTTCGGTACCTAATAATTATCAGAAACATCATTTTAATCTATATAACAATCTAGATATTCTTTCATTAATCTCGTCCACCACACATTATGTTTTTTTTTTTTTTACCTTTTTTTTAATATAATTAACTCAAAGTTTAACGATGAGACCTTTCAAAATACTAAGTGAGAGCTTTGCGTTTTGAAAAACATTCTTAGAGCTTTTCTGCAAGAATCATGCAATCCAGATCATAAATTAACCAACTTACATTTAAGACCATCATTCTTTCTTTTCTTCTTAGTTTGAGTTGAAACTTGTTTAGATGATTTTGTTTGATAAATTTTTTCTTTGTTGAGTTATATTGTTCTTGATTGGAGCTATCAAAAGGGTTTTCTTGTGATAAGGTTTGACAAGAGTTTGTAAAATATCTTATAGGGTTAAAGATATTGTGATATGTGTTGTATTACTTGTTATTCTTGTAGATTACTAGTAAAAATTTGAAATTAGTGGATTAGCTTGATAGGAGTGATTAAACAATTATATATGCAACTCTTTTTATGAGGTGAACAAGTGTAATATTGGTGTTATTCTCTCTGCCTTATCTTTTACAATTCATATATGAATTAAATTCATATTGTAGGTCACAAAAGATTAAAGAATATTAAAAAATAAATATGATTTTTTTAATATATTACTTAATATCTTTTTTTTATTTAAATTAATTTCTAGGAAATATTTTATTTTTAGAAATTATTTAATATTTTATATTAAGATTGAGGTATTGTAAATATTTTATACTTAAAATTATGTTATATTGCTCTATATATAGGGTATATCAATAAGATACAAAAAAATATTTCTTGGTATAACATATCACATATATCTTTCATATATCTTATATCTCGTATCTTCAAAAGTTCAATGGTATCAGAGTCGATGGTTTGCAGTAACTGACCGCATAATCATAACAAAAAGGGGTCACCATACATCTGAGGGAAAATATACCATATGGAAAAACAAGAAACTCACCTTGAGGGGAGAAAGTTGGGAAGTGTGAGTCAAAAATTTCACATTGGATAAAATAGACAAAGTTAAACACTATATAAAAATAAAAGACCCATAACACTATTGTCTCAAGATTTTGAGTTAAAGATGGTATCAAATGCCTTATATATATATATATATAAAACTAATATCACACACACACACACACATATATATATATATATATATATATATATATATATATATATATATATATATATATATAAACCCAACATTTTTTGTGCGGTTAAAATTGGATTTTTTTAAATAATATTCAATAATTACTCACATCATCATCTACATACTATCATTTATGACAAATGTCATATCTCAAATTCTTCAACATATAACATTCTTAAATATTTTCATGCGATCACATTTACATATACGCAGCATAGTTAAGGCAGGGAGGGTCACGGCTCTCCAAACTTTTTCATTCTTTTAATTTTTTAATTTTTTTAAAATTATATATGTATAAAATTTGTTAATTATTTATTTTTAATTTTTTTTAAATATATATCTTTTTAAATTAGATAATAGTATATTGAAAAGTTAATAAAAATAAAATTAGGTATTTTTTATTTCTATTATAATGTATAACATTTAATGTTAATAAATTGTAAAATATAAAATCAAATATAATAAAGAAAATAAATTATTAAGATAATTTTTATTTTTTATTCTAATTGTCTTTTTAGTTTTTCACATGTTAAATTTATCTCCCACCTTTACCTAATTTCATTTTGTTGTTACGAAGAAACAAAAAAAGTTAAGAAAAAATTTATTATCTTTGTCCTCATTTTTTATTTCTTTTCCTTCCATTCTTAAAAAAGAAAAAAACTAATTTTCTCCGGTCTCACTTGGTAATGAAATAGGTTTAATATTTATCACTATCTTTTTATCTCATGACCCTTTTGTATATATATTTTTTATAGACAATTTTTAATTGTGACTTGTTTATCATAATTTTTTAATAATTATGTCTCTCAATTTTTGGTTATATTATGATAAATTATTTTTTAGTCTTAAACTTGTTTTTTAAATAGGTATATTAATGAAAAATAAAAGAATAAATTCATTTTTTAAAATTAATAAAAAATGAGTGAAGATTAAAACATGATAGTATGGTTACTCATTGCATACATACGATGACAATCCGTTAGAAGGTGTAGTTTGTTTTATAGTTATAATTATACTAAAGTATTATTCATTTTCATTGAATGAGTGATAATAATGTTAAATATATAAATTTTTGTTGGAAATATTTTATTATAATTTAAAAAATAAATAATTAAAATAAAAATTCTATTGTTACTGAAGTTTTTATAGACCTTTAATTTATGGGTTAATGGTTTTTATGGCTAACGGCTATATTCTTATTACTATTTACTTCTTTGTCTCCTTTTTCTACCTATAAATACCACCTAGGTGCATGGGAAAGAGACAACAACATGGACAACAAACACTAGAGTTTTCTCTGAAATGTTCTTCTTTTCTTCTCTATATTATCTTTAAGACAGTGGTGTTCATAAGGTTCGGAGATCCTTCGCTGCACTCGATCGATCTGACGGGTTGTTGTATCTTGGGAGAGAAACGCTGTGATAAGACACACATATGAGTGTGTATTTGTTTAGCCCTGTGCAGTAGGGTCGTTTTCTCTATAAGGATAGCGCTATGCGTGCCTCAACCCAAGATATTTCTACTCCTTACCTTTTATTTTATTTATTATTGTTATTATAATTATTGATCTCTGATTAATATTCATTGTTTTATATATTGTCTTAGTATTATTATTGTTTTAATAATAATTATTATTATATCACTTTATATTTTTATTATTATTAGTATTAGTTGAGTAATCATTTTCTAACAATTTTAAGTATATTATTTTGACTCTTTCAGAAATTTTGATCAAGATCCGCCACTGCATATACATAAACTTGTAAAAAAGTTGCTTGTGTGAAATATTTTCTTTTAGACAAAATCGATTCTAAAAAAGATAGTTACTTCAACATGATTTTTGCTTAAGTGACCAAGTTGCTACTTGAGCAAAAAACATCATTACTTGAGCGACCGTATCTTCACTCAAACTAAAATTATAAGGGGAAAGATACTTTCCTCTTAACCAAAACATAACCATCAAATTGTGAAAATATTATTTAGTCTAGAATAGTCATTAAATTTACAATTATTTAGTATTATAGAGTCTCTTGGAAAAATTATATTCGGTCTTACTAGTTACTTGCACAACTTAATTGTTTAAGAATTAGAAGTTTCTAAAATTGATTATGAAATTGATAATTATTTAAAGATTTTTTTTGTAATATCTATATTATTGATATCATATTATTGGTAGAAATGAAGATAAAGTTTGATGGAGTGAGGACTCCTATTGGTGGAACCAAGCATAAGAAGTATGATTGAACAATAAATAAAAGGAGAAGGATCAATCTATATTATATATATATATATATATATATATATATATATATATATATATATATATATATTGTTAATTCTTAGTATATGTATCAAAACTACATAAAAAAGTACGAAATGTAGAATAACATTTCCTAGTTTTTTTCAGTCAAAAGAGAAGTGTTAAATAATGTTTTACCGATTCTTATACTAAGTGTTAAATATTTTATTAGCTAAAAGTACCTTAATATATGTTTTAGCTAAAAGTACATTAGTGTGATTTTTGAGTAACTTTCCTTATTAGTTTTTTTTCTTTTTTCTGGTACCCCTAAATACTAAACAATATTTGCCCCTTAAACTTCTTCAACTTATTTCATGTTTTTTTCTTTAAAATTCTATGTAGTTATTGAATGCAGCAAAACCCATATAACCAAATGTACTGATTAATTACAATGTTACTAAGGGGTTCGATTTACTACTGATATAACACTTAATTTTGTTAAAAGTCTCACATCGATCAAACATAAGACAATTTTATAATATATAAATAAAATACAAATTTTACTTTACATGTCCTAAAGTTAAATTAAGCTTAAAGTCCAATCTAACAAATTATACTTTAACAAGCTCAAAGAAACATGTAAGTGACATATATGACCAAAATAATAGTCCAAGATTAGAGGCCAATGGGGGACAAATAAAGTGGCCCTGGCTAGCTGTTTTCAAACTCTTCACCTTCTACAATTGCTCTAATTCATATTTTCTTCTTCAAAAGCTTAGCACATATCAAATATAAACCCTTACAGAGAAAAAAAAAAGAGAGTTTAAAATCAATTTATTAAATTAACACTAACTTATATAATTATATTTAACATTCATAAAACTTTTCTCATTTTACCTTCTCAAAACACACTTATCAAAAAACTTAATTTATTTTCTTTCTCATAGAAAATTGTCCAAATATACTATGTTGACTGAGGAAGACACCAGCATGCAAGAACTGCACATGATCTATCATTATAATATTACTAACACAAGATATATATGTAGCAGGTTAACCATTACGAGTTCACATTACTACATAAAAGAAGCTGAATATATATCATATATGTGAACAAGACAAGATACTAAGAAGGCCAATATTTCACAGTGGCATCAAAGGTGTTACAATCTTCTTCACCTCGGAAGCAGCACTGTGCTAGCGATGGCTGTGGTAGACTCTGCTGAGAATGCACCGAAACCGAAGAAGGGTTTTGGTGAAGAGAAAGGGAATGTTCATGAGGGAAATTATACTCTGCGGGGAGGTACACTTGAGCCTCATCATGATCAAAATCTACAAAGTTTATCAATGCTTGGTGGAGCCAAATCTGGGTTTTGAGAAACTTGACGTAGTGAATGGCTCCCTCCAACATGGACACTGTGTCCATCTTGCTCCCACCAGGGACCATGCTCTGAAGGATCTTAAACCTGTCACTGATTCTGTGCCTTCTTTCTCTGGCTGCCACGCTTTGTGGATCAGTGGAAAGCTTCACCCCTCCCTTGTTCCCTTTCCTCACACCCTTTTTCTCCTTGCTCTTGTTCTTGGAAGATGACCCTTCACAAGAGGTAGGGTTGATGCACTCCATTGAGAAAGTAGTGAAAGAGGGTAAAGAAAAGTTGAAGCTTTGAATTTGGTAGGGGACGTAGTTCCTTATATAGATAGCATGATGGTGTGAGTGAGGTTTTCGTTTTTACACGAATGTTTTATTCTGAGAGGAAGCTAAGCTAAGTACACAGAGAGAGTTTAAGATACTGATCGAACAACATGGTTTATTTTCATAGTTAAAGTAATGTTAAAATTAAGGAAGATGTCCCTTAACGAAGATGTTAGGGTGAGAGAGATTGGATGAATGATTTTGAAAGAGATGTCGTGATGTGAATGAGCCATCTTTGGCGCAGGATACGGCAGGTTTAGGTAGGGACCCGGGTTAAGGGCCTCATTTTCTTTTTCTTTTCTCTTTGTGCTCTTTTGCTTCTGCTGCTTCTTCTCTTTAGTGTCTCTGCCTTCTATCATTTCTAACCATTCAATTCAATTATGTCATAAATAAGTGATTATTATAATCAGAATACTCAGGTTTGCAGTTAGGAAACCTCCATATCAGTTCAAAAAGTTTTTTTATTTGGTTTAGGTTGTTGATTGGGTATGTTTGGTTTAAAGTTTACATTAATTAAGCATTTTTTATTGCTAATAACAAATTTCAATTTATCAAGTATAAGATTAGAAAAATGATGTTTAAACAACTACAGTCATTAGAAAAAATTAACTAATGCAATAGTAGGAAAAGAGAAAGTAAAATACTAAGTTTCAAGAGATTATTTAATTTTGTTGATTTCTGGAAATATAGTTGTCTAAAAGATTATTATTATTATTAATGTTAATTAATTTTAAACTGGAATAACCAGATTCTTTATTTAATCCAAACACAACATTCAAGACTTTTGTAAATTAGGGTCCTTAGAGTATATATGCATATACACAGTTTGAATAAAAAATATGTTTTAAACTTAATTTTGATAAAAACAAAATACGTTTACTGTAGTTATTTATGTTTAGATAATTTTGTTCAAGGGAAATTTGTTCAGATAATACCAACAAAAATACTTTAATTGAATTTTACTGTTGAATATATACTGTCAAAGAAAAAAATATTCAAAAGTAATCCTAGAGCTTCTGATTCTAACTAAATTTCGGATAAAACATTGACTACAGGAGTTAAAATAACATAATATTGCTATATATAACTTTAAAATTGTGAGAGAGCTTGAGATGCTGTTTATATATATATATATATACTAACTAAACCAAACATTAATTTATGTAAAAAATTATCTAATATTATTGATTTTGTGGGAGAATCCTTAGCCAATGTTAAACTAAACTAAATTATATAAAGTTGGAGAAAGTAAAAATGGGGTGTGACATAGTGACCCACCTGAGAAAGAGGGCAACAACACTAACCAATTAGCATGTGACAGAGATTAGGCCATCTATTTGTCTTTGATTACAGTGTGGGAATTGTTAAGGGGGGTCCTTCCTCTGAAATCGAAGCAAATGTTTTATTACAGTTGCAGGGTGTCTAAATCCAAGGACGAAATAGACCATTAGTTCCTGGCTTTATTGTGTACGGTTTCTGCTTTTCATCCTTAGGTTATACACTGTTTCTTAAAAGAGAATAACAATGCATGTTGTTTTGTTTGTTTTTTCATTGCATGTTGCTTTCAAACCACACAACAACTTAAGCTCCAATCAAACATTTACCTCTTCTTTTCAACAAAACAAAATCTTAATTTTACCTCGTGTTATTGGTAATTCATCCATTTAAGATTTTCTTTTGAGGGCATCTTACCCAAAAAGCAATGTTTTTATGTTACAAAATAAATTTTTTCTTGAAACGCTTTTGCAATCACAAAGGGACCCCATGCACGGTTGATTTGGACAAAGTGACAACATTTAAAATTGCTCTTTATTTCAAATTGATTGAAATTGAAACCCTCTATCTGTTGGGTCACACGCCCAAACCTGAACAATCTGAATCTGCATAGTAGCTTCTTGTAAAGTGGTTTAGTAGTTCCATCCTTGTGCTAGACATCACAGTGCTGCATAAGATGAATGATGACAGAAAAAACACTACAAGAAAAAAACAGTTTTTTTTATTTCAACCAAGAACATTGATCAAGAATCAATAGCTAGTTTTTTGTTATACTGAATCATATTTCAAAAGCTGAAAATAGTGGTTGTGATCAACTTGAAGAAAGATGAGAAGATTTTTGTGGTGAGGGACAGAAAGACAAAGGTTGAGCACAAGCACATGATGTGGCTCCTGCTTTGACAATGTGAGAGGGGTGGGTAGAACTCTGATTATGCTTACTTGTGCATATGAAAATTCCCAGCTTTTACTTGTCCTCTCAGATTTGTTGCTCATCTTGTCAAACCTCTGCACCAAAAATGTATAATATTATTATAATCTAATACAGAACTGTATAAAGGAGGAAAGTGAAAAATCAATCACCCTAACATTTCTTGTTCAAAAGCACACTGAGTTAACTTTTCAAAACAAAAACACTTGCACAAAGTATGTTAGATCAGTGGAGAGTAGCGTCTCTTTTACTGAAATAAGTTAGAGTATTCTCCGGTTACTCATTTTACTATCAAAGGAAATGCAAATATGTGTTGCCAAAAATCATTATATAAAGAGAAATAGAAGTTATTCATGTTAAATATTTTTCTGTCTCTAAAATTTGTTACGAAATTCAACTTCTTTTTTATATTAAATTTTGATACAATTTAGTCTCTAAAATTTAATATATTTAGTTCCTAAATTAAAAAGAAATAAATTGATATAATTCTTTTAAGTTAATTAAGTTAAACTTTTTTAACGTAAATATTGTTTCAAGTTTATGTTTGAATTGTTTACAACAATTAACATGTTTTAGTTTAAAAATCAGCTTAGAGTATTATTTAACACGTAAAGGAAAATTAATACCATTAAATTAATTCATTTATTTTTTAAATTTAAGGATCAAAGTTTAAAACATAAACGAATTCTAATTTTATATCAAGTTTAGAAACTTTATATATATATATATATATATATATATATATATAAAATTTTTTTTATATATATAAAATGCGAGCAACATACTTTTGAAAACATTTTTCTCAATATATTTTTATTGTCAATGAAACTTTTTTGGGAAATTATATTATGTTGTGAATTTTAAGAAATCTGTCTCAATTTTATAATTTCAAATTTTAGTCCAAAAAATAATAATAGTATAATTTAAAAACAAATACTAATTTTTCTTTTATCTTCTTAACAAGGTACATTTTATCATTTGATATATAACCTTGCCATTATGTTCTCTTTTCCTAAACAAAGTATAGGTTTCATTATACTTTGTCTCCCTTTTCTATCTACCAAGATCTCTGTAGATGTTTCCTACTTCCATTTTCCACAGAGGCAATGCAAATGACTGGTGAATAGTGATTGCATGAATGAGCTAGGGTTAGCTAGTGATTGGACTTGATAACAAATCCAAAAAAGGTGTGAAATGAAGTAGGTGAGCTAGGGTTTGGATTTGGGTCCCACAAATTGAAGGGTGGTGAATGAAAACATCTGCTTTATGATTATGTTGGTGAAACATGACTCTAACAAGATCTGGTTTAGTTGTGGGAGGGGGGGAAGAGTCCCTGTTTGGGACAGACACAAATTGTTTTCGACTATTTATAGAGAGTGAGTGAGTGTTATGACTTGTGACAGTGTTTTGAGTAACAGAAACGTTACCAAAAGGACCTTAGAACCTTAGCCACACCTTCCTAATGGACAAGATGTGTGTCTTATAAACAACAACAGAAAGTAGTAGGAGTACTCCTCATAGTCACCCTTTTCACATTGTTTTTATAGGTTCACTGTGAGATAAGAAACTTTCTTACATGCTTGATTAGGTGGGATAGAAACTCATGTAACAGAAAATAATTTTAAATTTCATTTAGAGAAAAAAAAAGTAGACAAAAGGAAATTTTTTACTTACTTTTAAAAGTTAATTAACCCCTTAATTATTATTATTATTATTTTAATCAAATAAAAAGATAGTTTTATGCAATATATATCTTTTTCTTTTTCTATACTTCATATATATCATAGGTGTTTATTACAAAGTTAAAAGAGTTGCTTTGAAGTGACATATTTAGTATCTTAAATTATGAAGGGCAACTATTTAAAAATAATAAATATTATTAGTATATAATATGTAGATAAGAATATGATATTAACATTTGATAAAGAAATTAATATATAATTTTGTCTAATAGTATTATTTACAATTATAACATATTATATATGTATAAAAAATATATTTCATACAAAGACGAAATATTACAGAAGTAGAATACAAAGGAGGGCATACCATTCAAGCTCACTTTGTACACTTTCTTATTTCTAAAGACAAATTTCTCATTATGTCAATGGGTTATTTTGGAGCCATACAAGACATGAGAAATGAATTATGATTCATTTAGGGTTCAAGTGTTCAAATGAAAATGTATCGATGATAATATGAATGTGCAAACAAATGATTTAGGGTTTATTTTGATGAATTTGATCAAAATTGGTTAAGAATGAGCCTTTTATTATAATATATCACCAGTGTAGAAAGGATATTTGACAATGATTATTTTTGCTATTCTGCCTCGGTTTCAGAACTGAGGCATATAAGGTCGAGGCAAAAAAGGGTAAGCTTTTGGCCTCGAGTATTACCCGAGGCAGAAACTCATCTTTTTGCCTCGATTGTAATGAGAACCGAGGCCATATACTCCCCCTTTCCGCCTCAGTTCTAATGAGAATCGAGGCCGTATGTTCTGTTAACTTTTAAAACAAAATTTTTATTTTTGGTTATTTCCACATTTTTTAACCTGCATATTTTTTCAGAAAACCAGACTAGTTAGAAAAAGAAATTTGTACATCTGAATTACAACCACAATAATATTAATAACCTGCATTATAAATTTTGTGGTTTTGTACATCCTAATCAATATTATTGTACATCTGAATTATAAATTTGGCACATGTTATCCTACCAAACTTTATGGACTTTGCGATAATTGGTACAATACTCTTGAATGTCAGCAAAATAAGAGATTAACTTAAGCAAATAATTAATCTTATATACATACAATAAAACCAATACACAATAGACTACAAATCCATAGACTCATATTACAAAAACAAGAACTTAGGAGCGTGAAAAGCGAAGCGAATGATAATGGGAGGATGCAACGATACTCACATTTTCGAAAGCTACATAGTCCCACCACAATGTTGTGACGCCCTGACTACTATACCAAATTATTATTATTTGATAAAAAGATATGGAATTAATTTTTTTTTTACCATAAGATTTTCCTTGAGAGAACATTAATGATAACATAACTTCATATTCATATATATAGTTTATATCTCTGTAATTGTTCATGAAATACTACAAAAATATATATTTGTAAAATATTAAGAGTCCTACATCAGAATAGAATATTTATCTATATTTTTAATATCTCCTAAAGATATTAATAGAAATTATCCATGAGTCAATCTTCAGAAGATCCACCAATAATATCCCGAACAACTCTCACTGAGCAGGTTCCTCTTCTGCTCATGCAACAAGTACATATGAAAGAAAAATATGAAAGGAGTGAGGTCTTTATAAGTCTTAAATATCAATCTTAATAAACTCAATAAACAATACAGACACTGGGGGCCTAGATTTGGACCTACAACCACAAAACTCGATCTTGTTTTACCAGACATATGGATCCATATCCCACTTCTGATGATCCAATCTGAACATCAAAAGTTACTTTGGGAAGTGATTAGGTAGTTGAGTATTTCTCATAAAATATTGGTACAATCATAATTATTTCTTTCTCGAGAATATTAGCCATTCATCGGCTCACGAAAGAGATATATACTCACTACCTAACCTTGGCGATGCCGAGCAGGTATCGGATAGTCCCAAGTTTGGCCTATGAATATCCTAGTTCAGGGCGTTATTCTGAACTATCCAGATATTCACCTACTTGGTAAAACTTCCTTAGACCCCACCATGGTCCCTGCCTTTCATCCCGCAGTGTATCAAACTGTGACTTCCCAAATACAAACACTCTGACACTGGTTTAATCTCGACTTATTGAAACCAGACTTAACTCTTACTTAACTGACATACTCTTGGGTATTTTCAAAGGTCATAAAATGTGATGACTATCAATTCATGTCATAGTATAAACTATACACACAGAATATAAAACAACGTTAAAATGTACATCCAATTTTCTTCTATCAAAGCTTACTGAATAAAATAATATTTACTTTCGCTTCACA
>Ga0214545_1007271_pt1 | contig 18631 bp, 7 predicted proteins | sample CNSS4metaG_FD_160064 | JGI IMG/M metagenome (GOLD analysis project Ga0214545, IMG submission 160064) | Root nodule microbial communities from cowpea collected in UCLA plant growth center, Los Angeles, California, USA - CNSS4 | ecosystem: Host-associated > Plants > Roots > Nodule | place: USA...
AGGTTACAAAAAATGAGAGACAAAAGAGCTAACTATGGTGTGTGCAAGGCTAATTTCGTTCTAGCACAAAAGGAGACAAAGAATGTGTCTCATATGTCTCCAAAAAGTGGCCAAAGTGTGCTAAAAATAAACAAGATCAAAGGTACATAGGTACACTTGCTTCATGCCTTTTACTTTATGCTTTATGCCTTTGCTTTACTCTCTCCTCCACATCATTTATGTTCCCTATTCACCATGCGCCACCTAGCATTGCTTTCTTACTCTTAATTAACCTACAAAGCAAATAAACATAGATTAGCATGTTGGCTTAAGTCAAGTCAACTATAGTCAACAAGTCAAACCTAGTCAAAGGTCAACAAGTCAACTAAAGTTGATTCAACTACACTAGTGCAGAATTTCCTTATATGCTTCGGTTGGCCAAGAACCAAAGCATATAATGGCGCGGTGGCATTTTTGCAATTCCAGCCAAGTTTTATGCCTCGGTTCAGCTAACACCCGAAGCCAAAGACAGCTATAGGCCTCGGTTCGCGCAAAACCGGTGCCAAAGAGTGCTATAGGCCTCGGTCCAACAAGACCCGAAGCCAAAAAGGGACTGCATTTTTGAAAAAGCTTTTGTCTAGGGTACCACCCGAGGCAGAAAGCTGAAGGGGAAAGGTTCTAGGGTTTAAAATTGGGCAAATATATCATCTTTTTTGCATTTCTCTTCACGAGTCACGACTTCCTTCTTATGCGCGTTGTTGTTTCATCCTCTTCGTGTTGCTCCCGTTGGCACCGTTGTTCTGCACCTCCACCACCGTTGCTGTGCGCGTCCACCGTAGTTGCCATCGTCACTGCTGTGCACATCCATCGCAGTTTTCATCGTCGCTGTTGTGTGTGTCCACCTCGTTGCTGTGCGCGTCCACCGCAAGCCGTCGTCGCTACTATGCGCGTACACCGCCACTGCTGTGCGCGTCCATCGTTGTTGCTGTGTGCATCCACCGCAACTGTCGCCGTCGTTGTTGTGCTGGTCCACCGCAGCTGCCGTCGTCGCTGTTGTGCGCGACCAACTCGCTACTTGCCGGTCCATCGCCACCGCTGTTGTGCGCGTCCGTGGTCGCTGCTCTGCACGTTCGTCGTCGCCGTTGTGCCCGTCCACCGCCGTTGTTCATCACGTCTCCACTGCTACAACTACTGTTAGTGTTGTTGAGGATAGAGGTCGTGCAGTGCTGCACGAAACCACCGTTGGTTTTTTTGCTACATTTTTTAATTTATTTTTTATCCTTTATGTGTGTAATGGTGGTCCCTTGTGTTTTGCAGGATGGGGAAGAGAAAATTGAATGAAAGTGATAGTGATTATAGTGATGATTCTGATGTAGAGAGAAAATGGAGAAATCAGATTTATTGAATGACCAGAACGAGTCCGAGTCAACTAAGGCTGAGGGTAGTCTGGGTTCGGTGACTGGTGGAGGAGGCACCTCTAGTTCCGGCTCATGTTAAAGTGGCTCCGAGGAAGAGCAGGAAATTGTTGGACAAGGAAAAGTGGGATTTGTTAGGTTGTAGAGTGATGAAAGTATTGAACCCGTATTTTTTATTTATTTTAATCACTTTTATGCCTCGGTTGCAACTATACCCGAAGCAGAAAGTCCAGTTCTGATTTTTTTTAATGCTCATTAGGCCTCGATTGCCTATAGAACCGAGGCAGTAACTGTTGAATATGTCTCGGTTGAAAACCGAGGCAAAAAAGTGACCTTTTTGGCCTCGGTTTTATATGCCTCGGTTTTGAAACCAGGGCAGAATAGTAAAAATAACCGCAACCAAATGCCCTGTTTGTACTGGTGCTAAGTCAACTTTGGGAATCAAAAATAACAAACACAAATGAAAGGGATGAAGGATTAGTAAACTTCCTTTCTAAACATGCTTAGTCTTCATAAGCGTGTGCCTCCATCCTTGGTTGGGGTCAATCCTTCATCATCCTTATTTTCCAAAACTGATAGTTTAGGCCACGAAACATAGGTGGGTCTATGAATAGAGGCACCTTCAGCAAAAGGGAGTTTACTTTTAGTTATTTCAAAAGATTTTCTATCAAACTTGAATACGTTTCAAGAACCTTGCTCTAGATACCAATTGTTAGTTTAGAAATGGTGAGTTTAGCCAAGAAGGGGGGTGAATTGGCTTTATAAAACCTTTTCGAAAGCTTAAACTTCTTTTCAATTGAATCTAATGGACTAGAAAGTTTGGATGTAAATGCAGCAGACCCGTACACTTTCAGTCGATTAAAATATAAAACAACAGACTAAATTGTTCTTGATGCTATGAAATAGTCGATTAAAAAGACAAATCAGTCGGCTAAAATACTGGAGAATCATGCAAAATGCAGAATTTGCGAATTGAACTCAAACAAGTATCTTTTACATACAAGACTTGTTCCAATCAGTATTTGTAACAAGTATAAAGCCTCAGATTCCACAAGAACGCATTAAATCACACCAAAGATCAAATTGCTTGGTTTTCTTGAGTTTTTAAAGAGTTTCAAAGAAAGCGAGATGAATCACAACTATTTTTCTACTGGTTCACTCAATCACAGAGCTACATCCAGTTTACCAGGACAACCTAAGCCTGGTTTCCACTATATTCAAAAGTTTTACCAATCAAACACCAAGATTACACTTTTGAATAACAAAACTCACAAGATTTTGACTCACACAGAAATCTAGACACACAACCTACAAGAATCACACTTGTAGACCTAAAATCACTTCAGGCAAACCATCCAAAGGCACAAGAACATCCAAACCTGATGGTGGTTGTCCCTAGCCAACCATACATGTGTTCTTCAAGCTACTCACAAGCCAAAATGCCTCCAAGATCAACCAAGTTCTTCAAAACACAACTTATATAGTCTGGTTTAAGTGAAAACAGTGGATTGAATTTTTCGTACAGTCAGCTGATTTCACCTGACTTAAGTGAAATCAGTCGATTGAAAAATAATTCAACTGACTAAATGCATTCATACTAGAAACTATATACAGCGGGACTTTTAACCTGTTAAAACCCATTTTACTAGATTAAAAGAGACATACTAAGACACACAAGACATCTAACCTATGTCATATAGCCTATCAACAATGTATAACACTAACACATTACATTTAACATGTTATTTATATATTTAAGACATTAAAACTAAATCTTCAAGTGGATCTTCATCAATCTTCATCAAACACCTAAGATCTCATGCACATGACTTTATCAATTCTTTGCTTCAAGCTTGCTTGTGCCAACACCCCCAATTTCTTGCAAATGAACCACAGTAAAAATTTTCTACCCCGTATTTGTATTTATAACCAGCGTCTCAAACGTTTCAATTTTTCTCGCCAGAAGTAACGATTAGACGAAGCGTCACAACGAAATACGAAACGTCACAACACTCTAAACGACGACACCCTATGATTAGACCTCTGACATCTGCCACCCTTTCACCTACTACCACCTCTTAAGACTTTAGCCTTAACACTATTCATCACACTTAAAGGTTAGGGGACTAGTGTTCTGCACCTAGACAGACTAATGATATTACTCACACTTCTCATCCTTTGTCGCTATGCCTTCATCGACAAAGGCTAGGGAACTAGTGTACTGCACCTAGGCGGACTGATAAAACTGCATGGCTAAGCCCGCCTACATATAGCCCCACAAGCATTTATTAAATGACTAACCGAACAAGCGTAAGCGGCCTGGGCCGCCTTAGAGGACAAGACGACATATGTTGACCAGTCCAAACTTAGAATATTACAGACAAGACCCTTAGTACCAACAATCATTAACTAAGGGCCTGGGCCAAGCCCAAGCCCAGGGCCGTCTATGACCCAAATAATGGCCCAACCCATGAAAAGGCCAAACATAATTAATAACTCTATAAATACATGTGGACCCCAATAATTAAAGGTACGCATACATTAATCCCTTAATCAAGAGATTTTACTTTCTGAGAATCCTTTGGCTGACTTTATCGTCGGAACCCTTTCTGCAGGTAACCTTTCATGGGTCCAAACCGTGTACAGCAACAGATGGCATACGCAAGCCGAGGAGGAGCCAACTCGAGAGATTGAGGATTGAGGTAAGGTGATATTTATGTCCTTAACATCTCTTATTTGTTTCCGCAGGAACAAGTTCTTACAAATATTAGTTTATGTTGTGAATTTAAAGTGAAATTTGGGGAAGAAGAATGTAATTGGTATGATTTGAAATAATTTAATCAAAATTTGATGAAAAAGCTTATTAGAAATCGATTTATTAAAACAAAAGAGTAAGTTATGATGTGTGTTAAAAGAAAAGTTAGATAAAAATATTATAACTTAGCAACGGATAGCTAGAGTTTTGAACTCGATATAATATAAAAATAAATGGAAAAGGAGTTAGTGTTCGAAAGTTAGTAAAAAAGAAGCATATTGTTAAAAAGATCAAAGGGTTATAAAAGAGAAAATCATTTTGTAAAGGTGGATCTCTACAAAGAGAATGAGTGTGACTTTGACAAAACTAGGGAGTTCATATAAGCTCCTCCTTATTATATATTAATAATGGTCAATTTAATCTATAAATAAAGTTTGAATGTGAGAAGTGAAAAAAAATATATATGTACCACACCGGGCCAACTTAGTAAAATAACAATAAACGATCACCATATTTACACGCAGAATCATTCAAGTAACCGGCCTGAGCTGACGTAAGCCTAGTCGGCCTACACTGGTAACATAAGACGCTAAGAGGAATAACCCACCTAAAACACCATATGCGGACCGTTAAAGAAAGTAGTCGGTTCAGGCCGACAACCTTAAGACACTTAGCTAAATCAAATCCCTTTGATATCCAATGAGCCCATAGTAATCGAACTAAAGGCCTAGGCTAGGGCCCAGGCCCACCTACAGCCCAAACTAGGGCCCAGCCCATGACATGGCCAGACATAATTAATACTCTATAAATACACATGGACCCCAGTAATTAAATGTATGCATTCATTACTCCATTAATTACCTGATTTGACTTTTTGAGAGCTTTGGCTGACTTAAGCTTCGGAGTCCCTTCTGCAGGTAACCCCTCCCGGGTCCAAGCTGACATATGCCAACTGGGAAAGAGGCCAATTGAGGAGATAGCAGACCATGTGGGTAAGGTGACACTTGTGCCTAACTTATCTTGTTTATTCTAATTTATATACAAAATCAAATATACATTAAAAAAAAAAAGAAACTGTAGTTCCAAATGTTGGTAGACACCCAAAATAAATAAAAAAATGTGTAAAGTATTATGTCCTATGATGCACCGATACTTTAATTTTGGGTTACGTATCTGTGTCCGACACGTATTCGTGTCTGATATTTTAGGATACTTTATCGATACTTTATCGATAGTTATCAATGAAGTATCTAATTTATAAAGTCGTAGTAGATTACAAGAAAATATTTGAATAATGACCAATTTTAGTGACAAAAATAAATAATTACTATAATGAACAATTTAGGTAACAATTTATAAACTAAACATTATTGGTAACTAAAATAGTTCAAAAAATTATAATTGGTCTCTACATTGTTAACTAAAATAGTTTCCATTATAAATTAATTTATAAATTGATCATTAACATTAGCTACCAATATTTTAATTTGATTTGCACAATAACAATCATATATTTATTATGTTTTTAAGAATTATTGTACATTTTTTAATATTTATATATCATGTATCTATTACGTATCATATCCTATTATTTTTAAAATAAATATATTGACGTATCGGATACTATACACGTATCGTTTACGTGCATAATAGATTATGCCACCTATTCTTGTATGAAAATTTATATTCATGTCTCTTTCTTATAGAAAAGAAATATTTGTATTTCTGTTTAATATATTTCTTTATTTTAATTGTTTATTTTACCTATCCATAATTCGTTCTACAATTTAATATCCTTAGATTGATTATTCACGTCTTATTATTTGTTTTTATGTTGTTCCTTTTACTTATAACTTTAAGAATTCAAATTGGAAGTTCAATACATATTCAAAAACATTATTTTCCGAAATTAAAGTGGTATGTGATAGCCAGCTTTACTTTTCAAAATTAAACTATATTTCTCTGTTTACCTTTTCTCGGTGAATAGAGAAACGTCCAATTTTATTTTTGAAACCATTGAGATGCCTCAAATGTCAAATGAAATGAAAGTTGAGCAAGAAATTCTAACACACGACTTTTCCGTTTATGTTCTTCACATGCCTCAAATAGTTAATTAATATTAGTGCACTTAAAACTTGATATCTCTTAGCAATATAGTGTAGGGTTATCACTTTTTGTAATCATTGATTATACTTGATTTGGATTAAGCACAATAGATACAAAACCCAACGACCATTTATGTTCACATAAAGATGGGTTATTGGACGGTGGTATTCCCCACAATATATTATTTTAAGTCCTAACTTTAATGTAACTTTTAAGAAAAAAATTATTTAATCATACTTTAATTTAAATTTATTCAAATATTATAAATTTTGGATACTCACTTTTTAAAAGTAAGATTTTTATTTATTTTCCATTCTAAACTAGAACAGACTTTTATTACTTTTAAAATAATATCATCTTTAAATTTAAATAAATTAAATATTATTTCATATATGAATTTGATTCATTAAGAACGTAATAAATCCATTTTAATTCATATAACAAAATAATTATATATAAAAGTAAATTTACTTCATAGAAACATAGAAAATAAATATATATATATATATATATATATATATATATATATATATATTATTCCAACTATATATGACACAGTAAAATAGATATTGATTCTTTGATTTTACTTAGTCATCCCTTTAACACTTCAGTATCTCATGTAGCAAACACACTTGAAACATTCAAACATGCATCATATATCCAAATGTGGCAAAAGGAATATTAATAGAATACCAATGAATTAATAGAACCCCTCACCCTTGCGGTCTACACCACCAACACTTCAACACTGCAGGGCCACCACCTAGACACTACAAACAACCCCTTTTTTCAGTTGGCCTCCCACCACCTCACCTTCAATCGACAAAATAGTAGCCAAGCATTTCGGAAATTGTTATTCAATCAGGAAACAAATTTCTTCAAATGATAAATATATTTAAATATGAGGGATTAGAACTCACTACCTCTTTTCATAGAGAATGCAAGAAAAATGTCGAAGCCACCATCTCCCTTTCGGTGCCCACTACCCACCTCCTTCAGCACCAAAGAAACACCGAAGAGAACACGAATATGAACCCACCACGTCTTCCGAGTCCAACAGTCGATAGCTCCACCACCTCTTCAGGGTCGATCCGGCCGCTCTTCAGTAACCACAACAAGGGCCGAAATGGTTTTCCGTTGAGCGCAAATTAAAGAGGAAACCGAAACTTTCTGAGTGGAAGGAGGGATTGAAAATGAGAAAGCAAAGGAAGCAAAATGAGAATGGAGAGAAAGAAACTCTCTGCGCGCGAGAACGAAAGTGAAGAGTTAAATTTTGGTAAAGTGAAAATGAGGCAATTGGTAAAGTTAAAATTTATCTCAACTTTTCACCTACTTCTTTAAGCGTCGGCCAACTCACTCTCCCTTCTAAAAAAATAATATTTTTTTTTAACTTAGGCCAAGCCATCTCTGCAAAATTAATTTTTAATTTTATTTTTATTAAATTGCGTCGTCTAGCTCACGCTACTGATTATGTCCCTTAGCTCTCCCTACTATCTTAATCTATTTTTCCATTAAAAATAAGATAAGAGTGTCGATCAACCCACTCTATTCTTTAATAATAATGTTTTTTTTTACTTTACTCTAAGCCATCTCCGCAAAATTATTTTTCCTTTTTTTATTTTTCTAACTTGCGTCGGCTAACTGATGCTACCGATTGTGACTTAATTTATCCTTTTTCATTACTTATACAAAATAAGATCAAAGCGTCCCTTGAGCGACGCTAGTCTAAAATACAATTGTGTCCCATAACCATTGTTCTGAAATTTATCTTTCTTTTAATACATTTTTTTTGTAATACTGAGTAACTAGCGTCCCTCACGCTAAGGGTGATTATCAAGAGTCGCATAGCCCACGCTAAACTTATTATTTTATTTTGTGACTCTTAGCCGTCGTTATTTTTGACTCTAATAGCATGCAGGATAAAGTCGACGTTAATATTTCGACTCTAATTGCTTGAATTCTTATAGTGTTTGGATCAAGAGATTGGATTTAAGTAGGTTTGAGTGGATTTGGAGAGATAGTCGTTTAGATTAAGAAAAAGATTGTGTGATTTAAGTGCATTTGAGATAAAAGTTTATAAAAGTTTGTGTACAAAACCTGCAACGGATAGAGAATGGATATTGTAAATAGATATGCATGAGTAATGGGTACGTGTATTTTTTATATCCACATGTTAATGGAACGAATATGCGTATCGTATCCACACCCGTAGAAAGTTGTACCAGTTATACTATAATTTAAATTAAAAATAAAAAATGATTAAAATATTAACGCATTGATTTTGAATGAGTTAATTGGTTTTAAAAAATCTTCATTTCTTTGTAAATTATCATTCAGTATTATTTAAACTTTGTTTGAAATGTATGAATCTTATATATTGTATTTTATTTGAATTTATAGTTAAAATATGTTGTTAAATATTTTAAACCTTTTTTTGTAAATATTCACAAGTATTCGTAATGTATCATAGTAATGTATCATACCCGTTCGGTTGACATCCTTAGATATGAGAGATTAAAAAAATTATTTTATTTTTTAAAATTAGATGATAATCATTTTACCTTAATGATAAATGTGATATTACTATTATTATTATTATTATTATTATTATTAATATTATTATTATTATTATTATTTATTATTTTAACCTCTTCTTCTTTTGTAATTGCAGAGGTTTCATCTTTTTCATCCATCTAAGCGTCTTCTCTATCCCTCTCGTTAGAAGCCTGCGGCCATAGTTCTTCCACTCCCCATCAGAATAAATGCCTTAAGCATCATCACTGCCTTAAGAAAAATTCTCAGAACAAAACTCTTTTCCCTCGTGCATCAAAACTTTTTTCCATCCACTCAACTGCTTACGCCCTTGATCTCCTCCCACTGGTGCAGCTGTCAGGGCGTTATTGGCATCGCTTCCAGAAAGACATGATGGATTCTTCAATATTAATTCAAATCGTTCAAAAAGAAACACGCATGAACATTATTCAAGGGTACTTTAGTATATTTACACTTGATGAGTTGGCTTCCTTGATTTATCATTGCATTTGAGCGAACATCGTATTTCAACAATTCCCGCAAATTTTCACTCCTAAATCTCCTCGAATCAACATAAACAAGCATACACATTGTGCGCTCTTCGTTCGTCGTAAACAACATTCACAAAATGTAAAGACATAAAAATTATATTTCACAACCAATAAATATTTAAAAATAATGAAATTCGATTATTTTAATATTTAAAGTTTTAGTATAAATAGTTTTATTATTAAAGAATTTTATTATTTTAAAACATACTATTTCTTTATAAATTACTTTTCTAAAGTTTTCTGACTTTCTTTTTAAGAGTTCTTTCTCTCTGGTCGTTTGATTGAATAATTGAGACCGTAGTATTGATCCTCTTGGTGAGCTCTTCAATTTATACCGATCAGTTACTCCATTCGTGGAAGTTAGTTTTCTACCCTTTTTCTTAGTCCAATTTGTTTCGCCTTTGCATGCAGTCTTTCTTTTGGTTGCATGTGTTGTTTAAATCATCAGTATGAGTCTTTGCTTATCAGTGATCGTAACGATATGTCTTAATCATTCTTGTGATGTTTTTAAGTGTAGATAGAGATGTTTGGTGTTTATAGAGTTGTCTAAGTTGGATAGTAGGCAAGGGAAGATAATTGCACTATTTTAAGTTATAGACATGTTGGAATTACTAATTGCATGATTATATTGTGATTTGCTGGCATGATTGAGTTATGTGATGAGTTTTACATGTTAAATCGGGGTTTAAATCCTCAAATTTACTTGATTTGGGTTGTAAGATGAAATTATGAAATGTTGTATGGCTAGTACTGCAAATGTGATAAATTGAGTTGATAAATGCTGTGAAATTGTAGTTTGTATGTGTCTGGCATATGTGAAGGTTCTTGAGTTGCTGAGATTTGACTGGGAATGCATAATTATGCAGAATCATGTTTTGCATAATTATGCTGACTTGTTGGTCGAGGGATAGTTCGCTCAACAAATCCAAATTCAGAGGCTCAATGACTTGGGAGTTGCTCAGCGAATCCAAAGTCAGCGAGTTTACTAACTTTGCAGTCGTTGGTTGAGAACACCCTTGCTGAGCGAATTTTAGAAGGACTTTCCTCCTAAAGTTCCAATGGTACACTCGCTAGGTGAGCCATCTAGTCACTAGACGAGTGGATATTTGTGCACTTTTTGCCTAACAAGGAGATGGTTTCGCTGAGTAAGTGGATTAGAGCTTGAGTAGTTGTTAGATGATAAATTGTAGAGGCTTTGCGATTTCTATGAATGATTGCTTAAGAAATGATTGGTACATGAGATGTAACTGAGATTTGTCGATACTAGTTCAAGGAGAATTAGTGGTGAATTGTCGTAGTGTATGCATTGATGTAGGGATTCAGTTGGAAGTTATCCTGACTCTCTAATAACCATTCAATTCTCAAGTAGAAAAAATAGGGTATGTGGTGAGAAAAGTAGGAGGTCTTGGGTTTTACTTTGACCAAAGTCATTAACGGACTGTCCCTTAGTAGAGCATTGTACACCATATAAGTGCACAACTTACCAAAGTCCACTATAAATGCATGTATCTGGATAATTAAGTCATAACTTAAGGTCTTTGTATGAAATAGGATGATTGATTATGTATGACTTAAGTGATTGTATTATTTAATGATTAAATCTTTTTGCACGTTAGCTTACCCTATTAATGGACTAACCTTGTATATGGTACAGTAAAACTTTTAGTCTATCACTCAACAGTGCATTGGATGCCATTACAAGTGCACAACTTACCAAAGTCTAATATCAATGCATATATCCAGATAATTGAATCATAGCTTTAGGTCTTTGTATGAAATAGGACGATTGATTATGTATGACTTAAGTGATTGTATTCTTTAATGATTAAATCTTTTTGCACATTAGATTATCTTTCTTCTGTGTTTCTGTCTTGTGTTGTTTGTCTTTCTTTTGTGATGATCACTTATTTGGTAGAAGCAGATGTAGTTACAAGTTTAAAGAGACCTCTAAAGGATGAAGAGCCATCAATTATGTTTGTGGAAGGTCTTGGTAGGTTGTATAGTAAGTGATTAGTCTATGTATAAATGATATATTTTTATAGCTTTATCTTTTGTAAGACTGTATATATTTTATACAATAAATTATCTGTTTTAAATACTATGATAAAATATTTTATTTTATTAGTTTTAAGTTTGGGATGTTACACAAAACCAAACATATGCTTCAAGAGTTTAGTTTTCCGGACAAAAGAGTTATCTGTTAATACTTAATTAATTAATTAAACTGTCCTATGTAAACAAACTTTGATACTTAAGCTAGCCGAAACAAAACTAAACTCAATAAAGTCATGTCATAATCATGAAAAATACTCAATATAAAAAAGTAGTTAAAAAATAATGTAGTGTTGTTTTAAAAACAGCCACTGTTTTGTGCATACTTCTACGGAATCGACAATTTTATTAATTTTACACGATTTATGGATATTTAGTCTAACTAAAATGAAATTGTAGAACTTATGTTTTCATATTGTTATTTAAATATGTTATCTTGAACCGACATAAAACATTAAAAAAACATCGAATGACGGAGTGAGTAGGAAGTTGTCGGTAGACTTTACCGGCAGGTGGCAGCATCTAGGTGCGGCGTTCGGCGGAAAAATAAACAAAAAGTCACAAGGCCTTACCAATTTTGAGATTCAACAAACCGCGTAATAGTTAATCATGAAATTCAACTTAAGCACACACCAGTGTATCAACAAATAACATCGAAGAACTTTAACTAATTACATACATAAAACACTTGAATGTTTTTTTTAATTAAGTGAATTTTGATTTTATATTAATTTTTTCCTTAAGATTATTATTAAACGTTGAATGGGATATCAAATGATTAGCATGTGAATCTTCTTTCATGTTATCTCTACAGCAATTCTAAAGTAAGATAACAAATGTCCACCCTTTTTATATTTTCAACCGTTGTTAATCAATTTCTAAAACAAAATTATTAATTTCAGTAAAACTAAAGTTTAATCAATCATTTGGTTCTTATATTTTTCTTCACTGGCATGCTTTAGCTTGTATACGTAGACACTTTAGATTTTAGTGGTTATCTTAACCATTTTGTATATCAATATTTTACAAACATGAATAGAAACTTAACAATAAGAATTATGTTTTGAATTTGTTTATAAGACTTAACTGCCTAATTTATGAGGATTAAAGAAATTGATAATTTAGTTTATATAGTATTGAATTTAATACTATACCAAGGAATGAAGCTTAATTCTATAATACTAAAAAAATGAACTTGAACGTGTGAGTGAGATATATATACATTTGACCGAAAAAGATGATGACCTTGACGCTGTGTGTAGTAAGAAGCATTAGGGTAATTAAGAGTCAAAATAAGTCAGCTAAAGATGATTTGAAAAACTAGTCCCTTGTTGGGTGTATGATTGATAAATGTTCCCTTAGAACCCTACACATGTGCCTCCCTTGTCGACCATTCACATCTTTTACAAGACACTTTCCCTCCCTTTCTGTCTCTTATTCGCACTCATGTCCCACCACCATAACCATTTACATTTCCTTCTCCTCTCTTCACCATAAATAAATCCCCACATTTCTGCACCATTTCCTAGTCTACCCGTGTGTCTGACTCAAAACTTTCCTTCACTTCTTTCACCTCACACGCACAATACAGACAATAATAACAATATTATTACACTTCCATTATTCTAAACCATCCACACGCACGTGCGCTATGGCTTCTGCAACAACTGCAAATGACGCTGCTTCTGCTTCTTCTTCTTCCTTAGGATCTCCCTGTGGGGCATGCAAGTTCCTGCGAAGAAAATGTGCTGCAGACTGCATCTTTGCACCCTACTTTTGCTCCGAACAAGGAGCTGCAAGATTCGCAGCCATTCATAAGGTTTTCGGGGCTAGCAACGTTTCCAAGTTGCTCTTGCGTATACCAGATAACGATCGTTTTGAGGCAATGGTCACAATCGCTTATGAAGCCCAAGCTCGCATCAGAGACCCCGTTTACGGTTGTGTCTCCCATATATTCGCCCTGCAACAACAGGTACAATTATACATTACTGATTGCATTATTTCTCTCTACGTTTTCATGTTTTAGAAATGTTACATGATTTTTGTTTTCAGCATTGTTTTTGGTTCAATTTAGGGAATTAGTTTTTGTGTTGGTCTGTGCGTAGGTAGCAAGCTTGCAGGCACAGCTAGTGCAAATGAAGGCACAGCTGGATCAGAACCAGATGGTGTACAGGAGCATGGAGAATCATTGGTCAGAGAATGTTGGACAAACATTCAATCCGTTTTGTCTCACTTCCATGAATAATCCTATTTCTCCTCAGAGCTCACTTGATTCAATTGATTACACCAGCAATATAAATGATGGAATAAGCATGCAAGATGTGCACAACGGAGATGATTTCTCATTCCAAGCTTGTTCTTGGAAAAGATCATACAGCAATGACTTGGGTGAGCTGCAAGAATTGGCACTCAGAATGATGAGGAAGTGTGATTAGAATAGCTATAAAGAAAATCCTTAGTTGTTTGTCTTTGTTTTCTTTGGGGTGATGGATTTTTACCTAGTGTTGTATATACTGACGAGAGAAAACGTGTTTGTCATAAATGATAAGCCTGAACCCGCTACCATTACAGGCTTTTCTACTTGTGGACTCATTGCACAAGAAATCCAATTTTTGAAGACTAGCAAAGTCTTTCTTTCTCTTGCTCTCTCACTCGCTATATACTGCGTTATAGTTTCTCAGATTAGTGTAGTAGTTAGCTTCCAATGTTTAAATAAAATGTACTTTTATTGAAAATGTGTACAATAATAGACACACCCTTGAACTACACTTAGAAAGCTTACTATAATTCATTGGTTTCCCTTTAGAATTATGTCCCTTTCTTCTTCTCCACCATTGTCCTGTGCAGAAGTCTAACTAAGCACTCTCGACAAAATATTATAAAAGATTAAATAAGACAAAATATTATTACTGTTATTATATCTAGAATTCTCTCTTGTCTACACATTAAAATATTAAGCAATTTTATTTGACCATAATAATTAGGACATTTTATTCAATATTATATATACTTGAGGTTAAAATATATGGTTCAATATCAAAAGTGTGTCTTACATGTATATGACCATGCTGTCTATAGAAAGCCAACACATTCAAAGGAGACTGTCACTATCTTAATGTCTTAATTACTACTACAAATATAATAGCAACATTAAAGTTTTTTCTTTCAAAATTTCTTTATGGAATACTCTTTTTCAATCCGTTTCTCTTGAAAGATAAACACATAGACCCTCTCTGTCCTTATATTCCATGCTACTATAAGCAGTTTTATTCGCAATAATTGTAAGCAATTTGACAAAAACAAGTATGAATAAAAATTTTGGGCACTACTTTTTCTTCAGAAAGAAACGAAAAAGCAACTAAGGGGGACCAAAAGATATCACGCACGAGACTTAATCATTCCCTTGAAGTCCGTTTGTCTGTAAAACTTCTGTATATGTTATGTTGCCAAAAGTTGGAAATGATCAGTAACTTAAGTCAAAAGTTATCAAAGTGCTATGTTTCGATCCAAATGCAATGTTTCCTAGGGTGTATTTATGAGACTTCTTTTTAACATTTTTCTTTGGAAAAAGAACGAATATATCACCTTTCAGTGTTTTTTTTTTTTTTTATAATTATTCTCACATCCTTTCAGTCACCTTGGGAAGAAAACTTAAACATAATAGTAAATATTAGTTTTCAATTAAAATTTACAAATTTTGTGTAACGTCCCAATTAAATAGATAAATCCAATTTAATAAAACGCCACATACATAAATATCCAGAGAGTACGGAAATTGGGATATGAAGTACACAATATCCCAAACATATTCATAACAAAAGAAAAGAGGCACCACCTTGTCTAACATGAATACAATAGTTCAAAAGTAGCATAAATTCTTGAACAAGAAAAATCTAACTAATAAAATTCCTTTAGCTGCAAGCTCCATAGTGAGCGCAATACCCGTCCATAACCATCAAGCTGCAGCATCCCTATTGTCATTACCACTGCCAGGGGTTCTTACATCTGCTCACATCAATAGAATCGATGATCATCGCAAAGGAAAAAAACCCACACACAAACACATAAGCAAGCAGAAGGGTAAGCTAGTGTAAACAAATTCTTATATCATAACACTCAACATTCAATCACATAGTCAAGCATAAATGACGGGAAACCACACATGAGGTACCAAACCATTTAAGACTCTAAGACTAGACTATCCGGATACGCAAAATGAGGCACCACAATGAGACAGTAGAATTATGTCCTAGCAGTGAGGCGTCACCACGAGGCCTTCGCGGAATTACACCCTTACATGAGGCACCACCACGTGGCCTTCGTGGAATTACGTCCTGGCCTTGAGGCACCACCATGATACTTGCGTGGAATTACGTCCTTATGTTGAGGCACCACCATGAACTCTCACCACGAGGTTCATGGAATTAAGTCCAATAGATGAGGCACCACCAATGACTCTCACTAGGAAGGTCCATGGGATTACGTCCATCAGATGAGGCACCACCATGAACTCTCACTACAAGAGTCATGGAATTATGCCCTACTCACACTTTGTACATGTTTCACCAACCAATCAGAAAGTTCCCATAATACTAATATCATGTATAAACAACCAATCATACAACTCATGCTTTCCAACTCATACACAATAAAGCAATATATCATTTCCATCTCAACCTCATATATTAATCAAGGCATCATCCCTCAAACCTTTCTAGTAAAGCATTCAAGTCAGGCAAACAAGCAACCACATCATTGGCCATTCACATTATAGCACAAAACATGCCCTAGTCTCGCTCAGGCTAGAAGACCTCGCTCAAGCGGGAGAGATCCTCTCGCTCAGGCGAGCCCCTTCTCGCCTAGGCGAGAGCTCGAGCAGTGGAACAGTGGCTCCTGCAATTCTCGTTCAGGCGAGCTCCTTCTCGCCTAAGCGACAGTTTGCACAAAATGAAGCCGAGTCACCTGAGCGACAATTCACACAAAAAAGCTTGGGCGAGCCTCTATTATTCTCGCCTAGGCGAGACACGCTCACTTGCGTGAGAAAAACAGTGCTCACCATTATTCACTCGTGAAAACGCAAAACACAACACCAAAAATCATGCTTTCATCAATATCAAGCAATCAAACCATAAACATACTTCAAGCATATGATTTAGACTTAGAAAGAATACTAAAAATGCAAATGACTATAAACCCTAGCTTCTCTTACCTGGAAAGAGCTAGTGGAAAACCTCGACTCTTAAGCTACGAGCACCACAATTTTTGGGAACAGATCTGAGGAGCTGAAAATAATGGTGGAAACGGATTCTACATGGGTTATCACGGTGAACCCTAACTAGAAATATGAAAATCCAACTAAAGGGATGAGTACGAAATGGAAACAAGTTACGTGGATGGGAGAATGAGCCAAACTCACTTGAAATCGAATGGGTCTCAAAACCCTAGCAGAGCATAGTTGGGAAGATTGAGAGTGTAAGGTGGCTGCGTTTCTGTAATGTGGTAGAAAAGAGAGTGTTAGCTGGGGTTAGGGTCTTTAGTTCCTTATGGACCAGCCCTAGACCCAAATCGATTTGAGGCAGCCCCTCCAAAATTAGGGTAGAAAATAAATGGGCTTTACATTTCGTCTTAATAATTCACACAATAAAATATCTGTCATCAAATATTTATGTAAAAGATGATACTCTATTAACAACGTATATACAATTTTTTCATAAATACTTTTAGGAAATAAATATATAATAAGTGAAATAAATTTCTTTTAATTAGACATGTCAAAGTGAGCCAACCCGGCTCACACGGGTTGGCTCACCACGAGTCGAGTTGAAAATGAGTGAACCCAACCCGGCTCACTTTATGGTGAGCCAGAAATTTTGTAACCCGGCTAAACCCACCACGGGTTGGTGGGTTAAGTGGGTTGGCTCACCAACCCACCTAAAAAAATTATTTTTTAATTTATTTTTTAGTATTTAAATATTTAAATAATTTTTAAGTAACCCATGAGATGACAATCATAGTAAAATAAAGAACCAAGGTTTTGATCATGCTCACCACCAATATATGAAGAATTATTTTCAAGAAATTATCCATATAGTCTAAGAAAGCACAACTAATATTACAAATTTTCTGTCATGCTATTCAACAAAATATAAATAAAAAAAACTATACATTTTTTTTCTTGCTAATTTAGAAAAAATTGTTTATAAGATGGTTATTTGAGTAATTTACTATAAAAATTATAGTTAAAGATTAAAGTATCAATATATATAACTTGACAATCAAATTAATTAAACATTCAAATTATTCAAATATAATTAAGCAACATTCTAGCATTTAAAAATATGAAATTGTGAACAAGTATAATAGGAGTAGTAAATAATTATTTAAAAAAATTAAAAAAATTAAAAGAAAATTTAAAAAAAAATAAAAAAAAATTGTAAAAAAATATTGGTGGGTTAAGTGGGCCAACCCACCTTCAACTCACTTTTTAAAAAGTTAAATTTTTCTCAATCCAACCCGTGGTAAGCCAAGTTGGCTCACGGGTTGAAACCCATTTTGACATCTCTACTTTTAATATTAAAACTGGTTTATGTATAAGTTAATGTGCAAAAAAAAATTCTGTAAATTTTTAAAACTTTTATTGTCTAACTTACAAGTTGATTTTAACTTATTTTTATTTTAATTAAAAATTATTTAAATATGTCCAGAGTGTGTATTTTCTAATCAGAATTAAAATTTTATCTCTTAAGGTGTGTAACTATTTTATCAAATGCTTATTTTTAGGGTTGGTCCTCGTTTTTGTAGCAAAATCTCAATTTGGTCCTCGTATTTTTATTGGTCTCAATTAGGTCCTCATTTTTGTAAATTAGTATCAATTAGGTCATTTTCGTTAATAGAGAACTAACACCGTTAAGTAGGTGCCACGTGTCAACTTCTCATTTTTTTGAATTTTTTTTATTTTTTTTATTTTTTAAATTTTTTATTTTTTAAATTTTTTTTAAATTTTTTTTTAAAAATATTTATGCCACGTGTCACTTCTGTAATGTGCCACGTGTCAATCTAATATGGTGACACGTGTCAAATTAATGTATGAATATCAATTTGGTCCTCATATTTATTAATTTGATTTGATTTCAGTCCCAAATTTTTTTAAAATAATTTTAATTTCATATGCTCCAAATTTAGAACAAATTTAATTTTTTTATAAATGTAATGATGATACTTTTATTACAAGTGATATTTCT
>Ga0214545_1007274_pt1 | contig 18623 bp, 11 predicted proteins | sample CNSS4metaG_FD_160064 | JGI IMG/M metagenome (GOLD analysis project Ga0214545, IMG submission 160064) | Root nodule microbial communities from cowpea collected in UCLA plant growth center, Los Angeles, California, USA - CNSS4 | ecosystem: Host-associated > Plants > Roots > Nodule | place: USA...
GGTTATGATATAAATAAGAGAGTTACTCCTATGGTCAAGGGACAGAGTTTTTTTTGGCCTAAATAAGTCATAAAACTTTCTTCTTGTTTTGGTGAGGAATTATCTCGCATTTTTCTGAACCAGAACAATTATATATAAATATACGTAACCGTTTAATATTTTTTTAATTCGTATTAATTAATTATAATTATTTTTATAACATCAAATTACAAAATCATTCTCTTTTTTTGTTAAGGGTATTTTGGTAACTTTCTAATTCTATCTATTTTTACAATTTATTTTATTTATCACATCAATCAAATCTTTCACTAACTTTCATAAAATTTATCTCCAAATCTACTCACTTTAACCTCTAAATCCACTCAAAAAAACACAAAAATTCATCCACCAAAATCTACACAAATTCATCTTCACACTCTCCCCCATATCCATCCTATTAAAGGAACACACCCTTAGAACTTAAGGAGGATGACAACTATATTCTTCAAGTAGAATAAACCCTTAATTGCTTCACATGTATACAAATGAAAATCATATCTCCTTTCAAGTTCAACTTCTGTTGTATACACATCAAAAGAGCTACGTCAATCTATAATATACCATGTCGCATGAACAAACTACCATATACAATGTTATGTTTTCTATTATAACAGAATTAAGTAAAATGATTTAATTGAACCATATTTCGGAAATTTAAGATCAAATTAAACACAATTCCTAAAATATGATTAAATTGAAAAAACTTAACTAAAACTATAAGAAAATGATTATTTAAGCTTAATACATATTATATTATCTCTCTTCTAACACCGTAAAATTCTATTTCTCTTATAAAGTGAAACCCTACACCTTATTTCTTCTCATAAAATTAATTTCTAATTCCTAATTTTTAAAGGTAATAAAAATAATATATTATAAATAATATAATATCATTTGTTCCGTAAATGGAATTAGTGTAATGGAGAGCGATTAAATCCAATTAAAATCCCACGCTCCCCACCACTTACACGAAGCGAAACAGTGCAGGAGGAGTGGTCTCTCTTTCTCCATCCAACCTCGCGCAGCTTCTACCCTCAACCTGCCGACGGCGAGGGCTTGCGACGACGACGAGGGCGTGCGACGACGACGAGGGCGTGCGACGACGACGACCGAGGGCGACAGTCTGAGACTCGACGGCGAGCGGTTCAAAAGAAGGAACGAACCAGTGCGGGGCAGCAGAAGAACAAGAGTAGAAACCTAATCCCCTAATCAGTGAGTTTTCTTCACCGATTCTAGCTAGTTTACATCAAAATCGATTTTGCTTCCGAGTTGACTCGGAAGCTATGTGTAGAAACGTAATCTCCTCGTCCGAGTTAACTAGCGAGTTTGATAACCATAATTGCAATCGATCAGAAAACCCAACAACCTTAATACTTAGCATTTTTCACTGCTAAAGGAATTAGAGAGAACCACAAAGTTGAAATGAGGCTACTTTTTTTTTTTTTAACATTTTACTCTTTTTTCCGTTTGATATTTGGTGTGTTCAGGTTTTGTAGTAGTGTGTGGTGTATGGCCTACAGTGATGTGGTGAATTTGCTGTTGGCCGTTGCGGTTTGGTGTACTGCTTACATTACTGTTGCAGTTCTCGCTTCCTTTCGGGCAGTCAATTTCCTCTGTACTTTCTGAAACCTCCTTGCAGCTAGGTTACCATCATGGGTTATGCGCAACTTGTCATAGGTCCTGCTGGTAGTGGCAAGGTAATTCTATTGCTTTCACAGAATTTGCTGACTTAAACCACATACCGAAGTTTTAAACTTGCTATTTAACAAAAATACAATTATCTGTGTGTCTTGCTTTTTGTGCAATCAGTCTACCTATTGCTCGAGTTTGTATGAACACTGTGTGGCTTCGCGGCGAACGATTCATGTTGTGAACCTTGATCCTGCTGCTGAAAATTTTGACTATCCTGTTGCAATGGGTAAATAAAGTGTGTTATTATGTGGTTATTTCTTTTGAGGGTTTGGATTTTTGTTATCCTTGGAGCTTGACTTTTGTGGGCTGCAATGCTGGCAGATATTAGGGAACTCATTTCTCTGGATGATGTTATGGAGGAGCTGGGATTGGGTCCTAATGGTGGTCTTGTTTACTGCATGGAGTATCCTTTTTCCTCAATTATGTTTAGCAGTACAGTTTATCTCCATGAGTACCCATGTTAGATTTTGTGCTGTTTTAAAAATTGGATTTAAGATTTGGTTGCCTTAATAATTATATTTAGGCACCTTGAGGATAACCTGGATGATTGGCTTACTGAGGAATTGGACAATTATTTAGATGACGATTACTTGGTTTTTGACTGCCCTGGTATTCAGGCTCTCTTCTCTACCTTTTTTGTTATTTATTTATGTTTTAGTAGCGAAAGTTTGATATTTAAAGTTTTTGGAGGATATTGTGATTATGAGGTGGTGATAATATTGTTATAGTTATAAAATGCAATAACATATATGGAAGGCCACAAATCAGAAGGGGTGGTATAATGAGCTACTTTAATTTTGTTCTTTTACAACAGAACGGTAGTATGGCCAGTTTCTGTAATGTTGAAGTCTATATTACAGTTGTTTTGACAAGTTGTGATAAATTAGCTTTACCTTGTAATGTTTTGCAGGTCAGATAGAACTTTATTCCCATGTTCCGGTGCTTAAGAATTTTGTGGAACATCTGAAACGGAAAAATTTTAGTGTTTGTGCTGTTTACGTACTTGATTCTCAGGTTTGTGGTAGTTTGCTGAATGCATATTTTCTTTTAAGCTTTTGGCTTTCTCGTATATCTTTAGGTTTGCAGCTGTTTGTTTATTTGAACTACCGTGTTTGTTGACTGACTATTTTAAATTGTTTCCAGTTCATGACAGATGTAACCAAATTTATAAGTGGATGCATGGCATGCCTTTCTGCGATGGTTCAACTTGAACTACCTCATGTTAATATCCTCTCAAAGATGGACCTCGTGACTAACAAGAAATATCTTGATGAGTAATCACTAAATTTTCTTTCCCAAATTTGTTTTCATATTTTCATATTCATTCATTCAAATTTTAATATACTTTTGCGCTTAGTTTTTTGGATCCAGAGCCCACCTTTTTACTGTCTGAATTGAATCAACGGATGGGTCCTCAGTATGCTAAGCTGAATAAAGCTTTGATTGAATTGGTAGGTCATCTATGATTTTATGGAAGTTATTCCATTTTCCTCCTTTCCCAATAATATTAAAGTTAATGTAATGTGTACTTGTTGGTTTTCAATGTTAAACCGTTTATTAATGTCTGGGTTATATACCATGTCATGTTATATTTTCACAATTTGATAGCAATTTACACTTCCATCATATGCGTGCTGGGTTTGTGAAGAATGTTGGACTACTACCAAGGAACATTGAACATAGATAGCTATATTATTAGAATTGTAAAAGTAATACTTGGGTGATGTTAAGAAAGCATGAATTGTCATTGAATTTCTGGGCAAGATTATTGGGCTGATGTTCCTTTTTTAAATATCATATTTTGTTTAAATGCAATCATACTCATGAGGTTCAGATAGGCCACCTGTGTTATTATTTAAATGCATTTTATTTCCAAATATGGGGCCGGTCTACTAAACTAACCCAATCTTGCTGTTTCTAGTCACTGTACACTTATCAATCCCTTCAATATATATATATATATATATATATATGAAATTTGCGTTTCCTTTGGGAATCTTCAACAAAAATTATGGGAATTGGTTCTTCTTAACCAATTCCCATATATCTTCATGGGACAATCAGTCACTATTGAACTGTCACAGCACTTTGTTTCTATTCTATCATTTTTTTTATTTATTTCCTCCTTCTGAACAGGTTAATAACTATAGCATGGTGAGTTTTATACCACTAGACTTGAGGAAGGAAAAAAGGTATGCTTCTCTCTTTCTTTTCCTTGCATATCCTAGCTACGGTTCATTTCTTGAATAATCTTATATTTATATAGTTGGCATATAGCGGATATAATTTTGCTCGTGGCTGTGTGCATCATAGACTGGTATTGGATATATCTACCATGGGTGTGATGCTGAAAGCTGAAATATTAGTTTTGAATGGTATGAACTGAAACAGGTGTAAATTATTTCTATGGTAAAAAGAAAAATGATAGAATGACATAAATTAAACTATAATAGTTGATGATAGCACCATGGACCAACTGGAGGTTCATTGGCCAAGACGGCCCTAGTTTACATGTAATACCTGTTGTAATAACAACCTTTTTAAAAGAATTTAATAATTCTGTTTAGTTAATTCTGGTTTCTTGTTGAAACTAGAATTATATATAGGTCTTGTATATGCTTTTTAGGGAATAATGAGAAGTTCTCTAGTTTTCTGTATCTTCTACAATCTTCCTTTGAAGTTGTGAAGTTGTGAGTGAGTGTTGGAGTAGTGTGTTTGGTGACACGTAAGAGTTTGTGAGAGCTTTCCTTACAGTAAAGGGAGCTTGGGTGAGAAGAACGTGTAATATCAGTTTAGATATTACATTACACCTGTTTTCCTTGGCAAAAGGCTTAAGCTTGACGTTGTTCAGATGAGGCACTGGTCAGTGGAGTGAATGTTAATTATTCAGACAGAAAGTATAGATATAGATATGTCATAAAGAGAATATCTAGATTACTTGTAGCAGTTTCTTATGTGTTTGTTATATTTTCTTCTTTTCTCAATCAATACAAGTCAGTTTTATTAGATAGGAACTGATTCCTATCAGATGAACTCAAATTATGGCTCTTGTAGCTTGTGCTTCCAGAGCTGTTGGATGACTGTTAGTTGGCAAATCGTTGCAGCCTTGCAGGCTATGAGATAAACGAACTTTGACTTGATTTTGTATTAGAGCTTGCCTCTGTAGTATAATGGTTGAAACGAATAGAACATACAGTTTGAATAGTGAGTTGGGGGAAGAATAATAAGTCTCATTGCTTAAGAAAATAGACTTGCTTGTCTTCATGAGATATATGAAGTATGGTGTACTCTGGAATTGACATGCTAACTTGGTATTGTGTTGTGTTCTTGAATTCAAACTTATTTTCCCATTTTCAACTGTCTTTTTGAAGAAAAATACATTTTTTATAACAATTCATTATCTTAAAATTTATTATAACAATAAATTTAATTCGTAACAATATAGCATATAGTAATGTTGTGGTAAAATAACATTGTCAAACTGCAGGAATCACTCACTCTCCTTATTATCCTTATATAGCCCATTGCCAGTCTCACGTACCATTTCCTTTCCATTTGTTACCTATTTTGTATGCTTCTTCTATCTAACCTATTTTTGTTTTATATGCTTTTTGTTGGATTCTTGTATCTACAGTATACAATATGTGCTGGGGCAAATTGACAACTGCATCCAGTATGGGGAAGATGCAGATGTGAAGGTTAAGGATTTTGATCCCGAGGAAGATGAGTAGCAAATATCCTTCCACAGACTGCTTCTTTGTATTTTTGTTTTACTTGGACATGATGGTGAATGAAGCTCACTCACATTGTTAATACAGTGTATCATTTAGACAATTTATCCTTCAATTGGAAAGGTTGAGGTTGGTGATTCGCTTTCTATTCTTGTCTGGTTGTAACATGAAAAGTCTTTGTTTGTGTACCACTACTTCAGATATGTTTTAAGTCAATAAACAAATATCAATTGAAACAATACTTCAAAGGTGCGCTACTGGACGTATTCATACATGTTTTTGTTATCTTCAGTTGCGTTTAAAAGTAAATAAACAAATATCAATTTAAAAAGTACTTAAATTATCTATTGGATGTAATCGAGTTTTAGTTAATTTGTCTAAAATCTTATGTTAAAGCTACAACATATACATCATGTATTTTTGTTATTTAATACACAAGCTTTATAATTTGTATGCATTTGTGTCATTAATTAAAATTTCATTCTTAAGTTACCTTAATATATTATTTAAATTAAAAATATTCAAATATAAAATAAAAATTTCTAACATTCTTGAAAAAAAGTTACACCATCTATATCTATATAAATATAAAAGAGGTTTTTCTTAAAATAAAATAATTATTTTATCAATTTTATCTTTTAAGTGACTATTACTTTAAATTTAAGCCTTTTTTTTTAGATTTGAGTATCTTTTCAAACTTAAATATTTTTTTAATTATGAAATTACCTTTAAAATAAATAAAAATTATTTACAATAAAATTACAAAATATTTATATTTAGTTTTAGAAAATAATAATAATTTTATTATTTTACATTATCATAAGAAATTAAACACACTTTATAAATAAACCAAACATTTATAACAAGACATACAAAAGTTATAGAAATTGCGTAATAAATAGTTAAATACCCAAGAAAATATGATAATTTGTAATTACAGTTTATGATTGAAACTTAAATATTCCGACCTTTAGAATGGTTTTTTATTTATTAAATATACATAATCTCTCAATATCAAATTTACTTGGTATCAACACTTGAATATTTCATACTTATCACGTGAGATTATCAATATTTTACCATCAAGTTGAATTTTTTAGAATAGAAAACTCAATCTCAAGTCAGTGTTGAAACTTGAATAGTCGATCTAATTAATCCATAAGCAAGGTAAAATAATCAAACACAATATCTTTTAGAACTATTCATTCTCATGAAAAAGCATATTGTATATCAAATGCTCTCAATAATAATAATAATAATCAAATCATTTATCTTATGTTATCTCAAAGGGCATAAACACGTCATTTCTAGATGAAGTGTCTCTATTTGGATATGAAAAATTGAAGCAACAAGAAACATTATGACCTTTGAGCATTTTTGTATTCAATATAACTAAATATTATTTTTCTTTATTTCATCAATATCATATATTTATAACTAAAAATCTAAATTTGATTTTTGATCTAATTTAATATATTTTGTTCATAACATGCTCATATTTTATTTGCAATAAACAATAAATAATTAACCCATAACTTTTTTCTTGTAATTGTTATATTTACGTTAAATTCATGTTTTTATAAAATACTCAAATTTGATATTGAAAGAAATTAAAAAAGATTTTATTTTTTTAATTTATGTGAGTCTGTCCACAAACTCATAAACCATATAAATTCTCTTCAGCTTATTTTTAATGAACCGAATGTGGGAAGAACCAAATCAACAAATTGACTTACCTTATCATCTTTACTTTACTCGTTTCTTTTTTTTAGTTTTATCATATTCCTTATTGTCTTGCTGCAAATTATATAATTCCTCAACTTTTTTTTGAACTTGGGCACATGAATTTTGGTATAATACAGAGGAATCTTAAAATAAAAAAACAAAAACTCAGCATGTGTTTGGAGGCTCAAATTTTGACGAATTTTCCTTTAGGAGATTCGAAGGAACTCCCACTAGTGCAAACTTTACATTACAAAAAAGTAGAAAATTTTTTGGCATCAAAACAGTTCCTAAGTGAATGTACACATGAAGGTTAAAACATACACTAATATAAGCAAATTAGTGTTGAATATTTTGTTGTTACAAAATGTTAACAAAATAAACACACAAAGTATATATAGATACACCCAAACATACTACAAAAAAAAAAATGATCCTTAATTGTAATATTTTCAGCAACAGATAACTAATGTTGCTGAATAAACTTGAATCAGATAATTAGAAATCCTTGGTTTCTGTTTTTCCACGCATGAAAAATGCTGGTTCTTGTGGTAAAGGCAGTTTCCCAAGTTGATCACAGCTAAAATAGAAAGCAATTTTTGCCATGATAGGCCTCTGATCTGGGTTTCCTTGCACACATAATAAACCAATTTGTACACACTTATTGATTTCTGTTTCAGAAAAGGAGTGTTGTAATGAGGGATCCAACAATTCAAGTACTCTGTTTTTCTTCCACTTCTTCCAAGCCTGCAATTAACATGCCAAATACATGCTCATTTATCTCTTTCCATCATGAGTCCCCTTTAACATGTTCACAAAACACTCCTTATTAGTTAAATCTTTTGAGAAATTACAAAATCATGAATAAAAATCATCATATATGTTTGATTCCCACATTAGACAAGTAATAAGACCAGTTGATTATAAATGAGTACAAACCTGACTTAAAAAGTAAGTGTTGTAAAGTTAAGTTAGATTTAAATTCTACTTCTTAACATTCCTATAATTTTTATAATATCTGATGATTCATGATTCTCATTCAATGTATAGAAGTATGCTAAAATATGTTGAATAACCTGTTACTGATATTTCTCTTGGAATCTAATACTAAGATACTCACATGGCTCAAGAGATCATCCAAATCTTTTCCGTTCCCATCAACGTTTCTCTTTCCACTGATGATTTCAAGAATTATAACTCCAAAACTAAAAACATCAGATTTCATAGAAAATTGACCAAGCATTGCATATTCAGGAGACATGTAGCCACTGCAAAACAATAATAAATATATCTGAAACCAAACAATTCCTTTGTGTTGTTTGAGAACAAAGTTTGTCAGCATCAAAACTTACTATGTTCCAGAAATTATACTTGTATTCCCTTGCATTTGATCGATGGAAATAATCCTTGCTAATCCAAAATCTGATATCTTTGCGTTCATTTTGTTGTCTAACAAAATGTTACTAGGTTTAAGATCACAGTGTATAATGTTAAGATGAGAATCCTCGTGAAGATAGAGAATTCCTCGTGCAATTCCTCTTATAATCTCGTAACGTTCGGACCAACTTAATTTCCTATGATTTTGAGGGCCTGTGAAAGTAAAAACATGAGACAAAACCATTTTTAATGATCAGAAATGTCTGAAAAAGAAAACGCATTGATCAAATTGCAAGTGAAGAAAAGACAAAAGATAAGGTTTAAAGTATCATACTGAACAGATAGTAATCAAGGCTTTCGTTGTGCACAAACTCATAAATGAGTATCTTCTCATTCCTTTGAACGCAAAATCCTAACAGTCTAACAAGATTTCTGTGTTGAAGTTTGGAAATTAGCAACACCTCTTTCTTGAATTCTGTAGCTCCTTGACTGGAATTTTTCTTTAGCCTCTTTACTGCTATTTCAAGTCCATTTGAAAACACACCCTGCAATATACATGCTATTAACAAACCTTAAATTGAACATTACAGCAAAATTTCTCAATTACAGTTTAACACAAAACATAAGTTAGCAACCTTGTACACTGCTCCAAAACCACCTTCCCCTATCTTGTTATCATCAGAAAACTTGTTTGTTGCTTCTTGAATAGTACTCAATTCAAATTGCAGAGAGTTCAATTCTGTTGAAATCTCTTCCCCACCTAAACCAAAAGTAATGTTAGCTATAAATCAGTAGTTCAGTGAATAACATGATCACAGAAATGAAGATTGTTACAATTTCCTTTTCGGTGCTTGAGATCCTTCCTTAACTCCCTGTGCAACAAATAGCAAACAAAAAACAAAACAATGACTGGAACAAGGCCATGAAAAAATATGATTGATGCAATTACTCCCAGATTCTTTCTTTTTCCTGCAATAGAGATGATTAGTGTCAACATAAGTAACTATTTCTCTGAAATATGTTAAACAAAGGATACACATAATTAAAGTATGATTCAACCTCTAGGAAGTGGGAAAAACAGATAATGATCATATCTAACAATACAGCTTGGATATATAACTCTTCCTCCTATCTTGCCTCTTGCACATGTTTGAAGAAAATCCATGGCATCCCTAAGGCACTTCCTGCAATTTTCCTTGGAGAGGTATGGCACGCACTGAGCAAAGCCAAAAAAGTGCTTCTCCTGAGAGATACTTTTTTTCTTCACAGCAAACTTAACAGAACCCATTGGAGCTTCAATGGCTTCAGTCAGAAGATCCTTCATCAAGGAACTCAGCATTCTGTTGAAAATATCCAATTCCCCCTCATAATCCTCACTGTTCTTAACACACCATGATGGCGATTTCTTAGTAGTGTTGAAGAAAAACATGTTTGTGTAGCGAACCAAGCATTCATGAGTCCAAATTATAGCCTCTTTGTTGAAGATACACTTTGATTTAAGTGTCTGGATTGAAGTATTCACACATTCTCCACATTTCTCCATGTATCCATTGCACATGAAGAGGCCATAGACAGTGTCTTGTTTGTTTCTTCCACTTACTGTGGTGTAGTAATAGTTGGTGCTGTTAACTTTGGATTCAAGTTTAGATAAGAGTTTATTCAGGTTGAATTGGTAACTACTTTTGGGACTAAACTTTGGCTTCTGTGTGCAATTGTAGTGCCTGAAAGTTGAGGCTGTTTCAGTTGGTAAAATGTTAAGGGTGCCAAGTAAGTAAAACATAAGAATTGAGAACAATTTCTGACGCATCAAAGAAGCCATGTTTTGGGATATTCTTTCTGCTTAATGTTAAGACTATGATACACTACACTTGGATTAATCTTCAAGAAGTAATTGGATTTAATAATTGGTCTTTATTTTAAGATAATACAGGTGTCTTGAAAGCTTATGTTATCATATAATTGCATTGTCCTCATGGTTAATTTAATGCTTCATATGTCATAATCGCTAAAGAATTTACTCAACATGCAAAAAAAAATATGGTTAAATAAGAAAAGTAGCTCCTCACGATAACAAATTGCAAAAGGAAGTTAGATTATGGCCATGGAGTTTTAAGTATTGAAAGATTTTTCAAGAATAAATCAACTAACCGTTGGTGAGATCAAATGGTGTGGTAAACACATTCAAAACAACACAAAAGACATGGGAAAAGTTATCCATGAACACTTATAAATAAAGAAACAAAGTGAATAATAAACTTTTTACAAACTAAATTAGACGTATATATAAATTAAAAAATTTGATTTTTAGAACAATAAAAATTATTACAAATTAAATTATATATAAATTATTTTAATTTTCAATTTTCAATTTTAATTTCTTTTTCTAAAAGTGTTTACATTCATCTACAATGAGTATGTTTGACAATGTTTTTCATTATGGTATTTTGGATAAAAAATTTTAATAAAGTAATTTATTTATTTGAAGAATTTGAAATTCTTTCAAGAAGAATGACATATATGGATTAGAAAGTGAAAAGTAAATACAAATTGAGAAATTTTAAGAATGTATTTTATATAAATAAAATAATAGTTTGAAATTCACTAAAAGAAATAAGAAAATTGAAATTTTTCAAGTTGTGAAATTTCTTAGAACAAGAAAAGTCCACAAATCCAAAAAATCGAATCAAGTTGGACACAAGGTAAAAATGACTCCGTTTGAATTGAAGGTCGAGTCATGTTTACTCGAACCAAAGAATAAGCCGAACGTCGAACTGAAAGACGAACTAAATATTTAAACAAGTCAATTTGAACCGAAAGTCGAAATTAGTTGACCAAATAAAAAGTAATAAGAAGACAAAAGTAAAGTATTTATTTGTATATCATTTCTAAAAGATATGTTAATAAGCTAATGCGTTAAAAAATAGTCTGAAGTATTGGAATAATTGTATTTTATAAAAGATGAAAGAAAAAATCTCGTAAATCTATTTCAAGCACCTTTCCAATTGTTTTAGTATAGAGCACCATTAGGCAAGTCCACCTTTTTTGTACACACAAGACAATTTACTACATACTTCAAAAAAAAGTCATTACAAACAGTACATCAGTTATCACAAATACAAATGCAGCTACTGCAACACTATTCTAAATTATAAAAGATAACTATGTAAACGAAAAACAATTATAATAGATAGTCCGTCTTCATACATTAGTATTAAGTAAAAATATGACTTCAAAATCAATTGCAAGCATCCTAATAAGCCTGAAATTCCCATCGAATCAGTTAACCTCTACACACGACATGCGAAAAAAGAATACGACGATGCTGGAATTAGCTTTTGTAAATAAAAGTTTATTGCTACAACATGCCTTAATTTGCTCTATTCAAAATATAACTATAGAAGAGCAAAAGGTACTACGTTCAAATCGTAGTATACTTTTCCCCTTGACAGGACGTGTGGTACAAACAATAATGAAGTTCACGGGTTGCACACTTAAACACATCCATAAATTTGAAAGAATTATCACAGTAAAACATAGAACAAGTGACTGAACGGAAAATTAATGAGTTAGAAAACTTGCGGTCGTTGTTTTACAAGTTTACAAAAGGAATGGCAAAGGACATAATCCAGTATGCACGATCACTACCACCGGCTGTAATTCCTACCATACCCACCACTACTAGAATTTCCAAACCTAGACGCTGAAAACCTATGATGATTTGACCAAGCTGAACCTTGGGACATAGGGGTTCCATCATGACCAGTCCACACCTTGGAAGATTTATAACCTGGAGTATGACTTCCACTACCGAAGGAATGAATTGTAGTGCTTCTGGAATATGGTGACCCTGAAAACCTATAGCTGTTCCTCATTGCCATGGGAGGAAAGAATTCTTCAGGATGCTCGGTGCTCCAGTCACCTCTACTCCTGGATTTCTTAGGAGTTGTATAGCCTTTATGTTCCGCCGGATGCTCCGTTGTCCACCCACCTCTACTCTTGGATTTCTTTGGAGTTGTAAAGCCTCTTTCTTCGTCAGGATGCTCCTGCATCCAGCCACCTCTACTCTTTGATTTCTTGGGAAGAGAAAAGCCTCCTCTCTCTTCCGTAGGAGATCGTTTCTTTCTGCGAGCTACATCCATATCATTAGGTGCTGATCTATTTCCTATGTAATCATTTTCTTTATGGGATCTTTTATCTTTTGTGCGTGATGAGTCACGACTCCTCTTTACTGTCTGCAGAGGAAAGCACAGCACCCAAAAAACTACTTAGTCTAAGCCACAAGATACTCAGACCAACAATAAAAACAAAAGGTAAACAGCTGTAATAAATTAAAGAAACAATAATGGGACAATAAAATATCCTAAAATGTACCTTTACAGCACTTGTGCACTCCCGGGCAAAATGCCCTTCTTCACCACATTTGAAGCATGAACTAGGTGTCGCTCCACTTGCAATCTCATCCTGCAACCTTGAACATGCCTGCATCAATTAACACAAATTTAGATATGCTAGCCATAATCTTAAGTTTCAAGAACTGAAAATATTTCATGTTTAAAAACAACTGGAAGTTTTTTAACAAGGCCACAGAAATATGCATGTGTTAATCACAATAATCCCCTAAATGTTCTTCAAAATGACATTCAGTCAACTACAGATTTAACTATCGTTTAATAATGCTATTGAACCATAGATCTAACAAGAGAAGGTCACCAGTAACCAAGTATTTTTTGGACCTTTTCCTGTACACTCCAGACATAGACACTGTTTAGTAAATATAAGAATGGAATATTTTGTGGTGATTACAAAGTGCACATGAATCAGGTCTGAGTGTATGATGTGCCATCTTTTTATTTTAGAAATATCTAACTGGAAGTCTTGGGGCAGCTTTTTGTAATCTTCCATTTTCTGAGCTCTGCAAAGTGCTCAAAACCAGGAGCCATTGCTGCTTTTAGATGAGACAGACAGTATATAAGATCATTTGTCCCTACTCCAACAATCATATATCATCAAGTGCTATAGCTTAAGACTTGAGAGTCTCCTTTGGTTACCTAGGCATGAAAATTTCTATTAAAAGAATGAAAGGACAACTTCAGATTTTGAAGGTTGAAAAGAAAGTTCAATAAGGATATCATTGATGTTTTAGGTTTGGGACAGTGATTCATTCCTTCATGTAGTGGCTTTTGGTCATGTTAACAAGTAATTTCAAAAGTAATGATTGAATATTTTCAGGCTATTTTAACTTTTTGCACGTTTATTTCCATTAAAAAAATAATCTTGCAAGCATTCTGGCAGGTCTAGTATTAAAATGATGACAATTACGAAGAAAGAAAGAAACAATCAAACAAAGTCCCCCAACTAAGGAGAGTCACACAGGAAGAGTAGCGTAGATTATGCAAGAGGTCATCAGGCAAGATCAATAAGCCTTTAAGTAAAACTTACCAAACCAGTATGACCCAACCGACCACATTTGTAACAAGAAATTTCTCCTGGTGTTGCATCATCAGAATTGACACAGCACAAGTGGCCAAGTTTCTTGCAGACATAACATTGAATTTCCTAATTTAACAGAACAAAGAATCAAACACTCAGTGACTTTGCAATTCACATACAATGCGAGTCACTATTTTTAAGCAAATTGAACCAAAAAATTTCCCAAATTTGCCAGAAAAGTAGGAGAATGAACAGAACAACCTGAAGATCATCCAATGAATAATCATTCTTGCATCCAAACATATCATGCCCAGAATTTCCACACTTTAAGCAAATTGCAATGGTTCCGGGAGTACTTGCATGCTTCTCCGGGCAGTCTCTAGCACGGTGACCACCTTTCTTACAGATAAAGCAATCTTTTGTCTGCAGGAGCATAATACAAATTTCAATAACATTCATATACCAATAAAAAGATGGAAATTGGTAATAAGACATACTTTAGTACATTGTTTTGCATTGTGTCCCAAAACACCACAAACATAGCATGGCTTCTTCCGCTTTGCCACTGAACAGTTCACAGCAGCATGACCTTCCTCGCCACAGTTGAAACACGCTCCCCAACTATTGTTTGGTGGATCAAAATACCTCGGGCCCCGCTGATAGAACAGAAACACAGAGTGATATGATATATCCCCGACTACCCCTTTCTCATGGACAGTAGTATTTTCAAAAATGTCATTTCAGATCAAAGATTTCAACTCACAAGCAGCTTTCGCAGAACCATATTGTCGCCTGTCTGAACTGCACCTCCTTCCACAGACTCATGATTCTCATTATCTTTGATGGTCTGCTCCATCTCTTGTTCATTGGCTATAACAACCTAAAGAAAACAAAAGAATACATCTTTTCAAACAAACATAATCATGAACATGGTTGTGCAAGTAGAAATTTAAATTTGATTATATTTCAAAAAGAAAAAAAAAATTATAGGCAAGGTTTCAAAAATGGGTCCACAATAGCAACTTTGGCTGCATTATCAATGTTTCTGAGGTCTCCACGACCACAGTTTAGGGTTTAGGGTTTCGCTACAGTTTCGCTAAACCACAGTTTCGCTACCGCATTAGCCACAATTTTTTTACAACATCAAGATCAGTGACAAAGCTGTAACCACAACCGCAATTTAAAACCTTTATTTCAAGTGAAATAGATTAACAATACATATAATTAAAGACTTGGAGAAGAAAAATTGCACTATTTTCAAATAACAATTGGTCCACTTTTATCAGTTGTTCCAAATTTCACTTCAATCAGAATCTATTTGACTAAAACAAAAACAATGTCATAACCATAAGGAGAGTATGGGTCCCTGTAGATTAAACCAAAAGAAAGTTCAATTCACATGAAAATAACAACAAATAAAAAAAACCAAACTTTTTTACTCAAGAAATGGAATGAGCCAAACAGGGAATAAGACTTACACTTTCATCCCCAATCTCAATCTTCAACTTAGTTATTTTCTTCTTCTCCTTCACTTCAGAATCAGCGATTGCACTGGGCACATCAGAAACGCTGACGTTCCGGACCACAGCGAGCTCGAGTGTCTGCGAAGACAAAACGTCGTCGCTTGGGGCGGCGTGCTTGGCTGCACGCATTCGCATGGCTTTTTCGACAATCTTGAGGCTGAGATCTTGGTTGGCTTCGTCGTCGTCGCTGCTGAAGACAAGTGACGGCGAAGCGCCGGTAAAATGGTCATCGCCGCGCTCCTCCATTGCCTTCGATTTTGGCTTCTCTTTGCGCCCCATTCCCTGCTATTGCAACTGCAGACTTGGAGGATGGAAACCCTAATTACCGAGGATTGTCAGGATATAGACACAAGTGAGAGACCAGAGTTTGAAAACTAAAGAAAAAGATCTTCTCTTTTAATATATAAGTTTAAATACCTTTTTTTTTCTAATTTTTGTGAATTTTGTTTTATTTGGTTTTTATTTTTTTAAAATATTTAAAATGATCTTAAATTTTGTAATTTGTGTTCAATTTGGTTCTTTTTGCAGAAATCGTTTAAATTGTTAATGGAAGTGTCAATTTAGCATTGTGACACGTGACAGTATCTCGTGTTTTTTTTTTTAAATTTAATCCCAATTTTCGTTAATTTTATTCAATTTAGTCCTAATTTTCGTTATTTTTGTTCAATTCAGTCCTAATTAGAGATGACAAATAAACTCGCCCTTGTGGGTATTGTCCGAACCCATTCCCTGCATTGACGGAGTATGGGTATGGAAATGGGGAATCTCCGATTTTTCAATTGGGTATGAGGATGAGTATGTAGATGTACATATCCCCACCATAATATTCATCTCCGTTTAAATTATTAAAATATTCACAATTATATATATATATTCTATTCTTTATTTCTTCTAATTATTTCGTTTATCATGAAACTCATTTGCATTTCCATCTTATCATACATTTATGTAATTATGTCAAAATGATGTATGTTAATTAAAAAAAATTTATGTCTTACATTTGAATATTTATATTATTTTTTAATATTTTTAATTATTGTATATTTTTCTTTCACATAAGAATGTTTAATACTCTTAATTTAAGTGTTTAATAGTCTAAACATTTCATTTACTAAGTAACATAAAAAAAATATTTACTTATAATTATTCATTTTTATTTCATTTGAATAACTCTTTTATTTCGCTAAAATAATTTTCATTCTTTCTCAACCATATAGTATATATTTTGATATTTGAAACGTTTGCTTAGATCTCTAATGTATTTTTTATCTTATCATATTCTTAATTATACATTTGTTTTTCTTTGTGCTATTTCTTCAATAGTATCTCAAATTGTTTCTAAGACACACATTTGTTAATTTTTTAATATTTTTATTTGTTTATTTTCATCATGAGTAGAATACTATTTGGATATATTTTATCTAATTATTTTTATTTTCTAACTCATTATTAGTCATGGTGTAATTTTTTCACTATAATTGTATAAATAACTTTTATTTACTAAAATATGAAAATTTAATGTAATTGTCATGAATATTTTGTTATCGCCATCAAACCTATATTGGAGTTCAAAAGATACAAGATCTATGTCAAAATTTTATTATTATGTTTATTATTTGTTCTTTGCGTCATTTTGATCAAGTGATGTATTATAGATTTTATTAGTGCATAAAAAAGAGATCTATTAGAATTTAAAAAATTGAAATAAACAAACATTTAAAATATATTTTAATTTGAATATTTGTTTTCCTTTTATATTTCTAAAAAAATATTTTTAAATTTTATCAATTAGGTTTCATTAATGTTTGCAAATTTAATAAATGTTTTGGTTCTCATGAGATTTTAATTAGTATTCTAATATAAAATGTAAACAATTATAATTTATTTCAAAGTATTTGATATCAAAGAAAAAACCATCCTCCTAATATTGAATATTTGATAATATTATGTTTTCTTTACCGTAATTTTTTTTATTTATAAAAATTAATTAAGATTGATATTGAAGTAGTAAGAAAACGGGTATGGGTATGAGTAAGAGATTATACTCTTTACCCCATGGGGATGAAGATAGAACAAAAGTTTGATACGCGTTGAATTTGGGTATGGGGATGAGGATAAATTTTTTCTACAGGGATGGGTATGGGATAGCGAAACCCGTCCCCGCCCCACTCCGTTGCCATCCCTAGTCCTAATTTTGTCTCTATAAAAAATGACCAAATTTAAAAAATTAACAAAAATTTTATTGAAAATTTTATTTTTATTAAAATCCACATTTATTTTAAATATTTCTTTCATTATTTTTATACCAAACCTAACTATATTTTTGGAGGGGAACTATTATATATGGGTGATTTTTGGTACATGTTAAAGTTAGTTTAAAATTAGAGGAAAAAATTTTCATTGTTTATAAAATTAGAAAGAAAATTCTTCATTATTTTTTAAATGATTCAGTACAACACTTACATAGAAATTAAATTTGGTCAATTTGGAGAGGAGCAAAATTGTGATTGATTTGAACAAAATTAACGAAAATTATGACTAAATTGAATAAAATTAACGAAATTTGGGACCAAATTGAATATAAGCCACGAGATACTACCACGTGTCACAATGCTGACTTGACACGTGAACAACTTTCTAAAATTAAAAAAAATTAAAAATTAAAAAAATCACATCCGTTAACGATTTAAACTGCATGTCTGCAAAAAGGACCAAATTGAACACAAATTACAAAAATTAGGACCATTTTAAATATTTCAAAAAAATGAGGACCAAACGAAACAAAACTCACGAAAATTAGGACCAAAAAGGTATTTAAACCCCATATATATATATATATATATATATATATATATATATATATAAAGAGTAAGTATATATATTATTACTATATATTATTATATATTATATATAATATAAAGAGATTTTTTCTTTACAATATTTTATTTTTCTAAAATTAAAAATTATTTTAATATATAGTTACCTTATTTTCGTTTTTATATATTCACTTAGCGATATTAAAATATTATTACTTAATATCATATATATATATATATATATATATATATATATATATATATATATATATATAAAAATAATACATATAATA